>ERZ507033.561-NODE-561-length-15744-cov-3.517688_pt1 | contig 15744 bp, 28 predicted proteins | sample MGYA00512874_ERZ507033 | MGnify/ENA metagenome assembly ERZ507033
CGCTAACCTTTGTTTCAGCAATATAAACTCTCTTGTTTGTCACTTGCACAGGCACAGGTCGGGTGAATAACCCGACAGGGCGGCGTGTGTCAGGTAGATAACCACTACCCACACACGGCGGACTTAGCGCAGAGAGCAGCGCAGCCGACAAGGCGGCTATTTGATGTGCGACGACTGAAGGCAGCGAAACGAGAAGAGCGGAAAGACAGACGGCAAACAGAGGAAGCAGTGCGAGTCCGGCGTGAGGACTGCGAGAAATTAAAAATAATTCATAATTCATATTCTACGTTTGGCACACATGGACGAGTTCCTAACGTGCTGCGCTTGTTACGGCTGCGCGCTCTGGTTAAAAAGCAGCCGTCACGGATAGTTATTGCATATTCCGTGTGAGGTATTACCAAAAAATCTGCAATACGTTCATAAGGTTGTACGTGGAGCCTAACTGCACGCAATGTGTGTGCGACGTGCGGGATTATCCCGTGAAAACGTGCGAGGAATTGGGCGGTTACTCGCTGCCGTTCTCTATGAGATGGCGACAATGCCCAAAGGGGTACGCTGTACAATATGGTGCAGCGTTCTGGGACACGCAACGAGAGCGTGACTCCTTGGCAATGGCTGCGTGCGTGGTGACATTCACGCAGCTCCTATTATCAACCAAATAAAAATAGAATTATGTTCAAGAAAATTAATGGGTTCGGGGATAATCACCCTCTATGGTTCAGTATTATTTTTGTATCTGTAGTATTTGCAGCAACAATTCTTGGGGTTGCGCTCAGATAGTTCAGAGTCTAAAATTTCCCTACGCTTGTAGGGAACAATAACCAATAAATTATAAAATTATGGAAGAGAAAGAAAAAAGCGTAGCAACTGCAATGTACAATTATTTCCTTGAAACGCTCGAGGGCAAGCATCATTTTTTGAAGCCTGCGAACGGATACTCATTTCTTTACATTGAGGACGGCAAACTGATAGTATCAGGCGGAGGCGTTGAAACACACGCTATCAACATTGACAATAGAATGGATATGCTCCTTCTCACCTTTGCGTACTATCGTGTTTTCGTTTAACGCCTAAAATGGTAGCCGACAGGCTGCCAACTATTAACCAATAGAATTCTATGATTATGAAGAAAAGACAGATTATCTATTCAAGTACGATAATTGTGCTTGGAATTATTCAGCTGCTCCCGTGCGTGTTGCTTGTAAGCGGTACGATAATTGGAAATGTGCTTGGAATTTTCTACGCTCTGTTTGTGTGGTATCTTTGGACGAGTACGAAAAATGGTCGTTGGTTCAGCGTTGAGCTGTACCGCAGTACGCTGCGCTTGGAAAAATTTCTGCTCGGCTGTAACGTGGAGAGTGATTAGTACGATAATTGTGCTTGGAAACTTTCAGCCTAAATGCTGCCCTGCTATATGGGGCAGTACGATAAATCAACCTTACAGAATTATGAGACAGATAGAAATGCGCAGAGTCAAGCGTGGCGAGTTTTTCCGCTTGGCAAATTCGGAGTCCGCTCCCGTTTGGGTGCGTGACGAGTACAACAGAAGTTCCAAAAAATTCGAGGCGTACAAGTACGACAATGTGAATTATTGGAGCGAATTCAAAGGTTCACGCCTTGTTTATGTGGATTTTGTGTTCTGAAAAATTCAGCCTAAAAAACTGCCTGCAAATTAGGCAGTACGATAAACAACTAATAAAAACAAATGAATTATGGCAACACGAAGAATTAAGTGCGTGGGTTCTCTGTTCATGGAGAGCGTATTCGCGAAGATGCAGGAAATCTACACACACGTTGAGTTCCTTGGTTACGACGGCAAATTCCTGACCGTGGCTTACATTGTCTAAAACCCTGTGCGCACGCAATATGTGCGCACGGACTATTAACCAATAAATTTTAGAATTATGACATTAAAGACATTCAAAGTACTCGACGCAATCAATCGTGAGGGATTGGATAACACTCAGTGGAATATCTACATGCACCTCGAACCTGCGAATACAGGAGAATTTTACGGAACGAACGAAAACCGCACGCTGCCCGCAGGCGTTTGGATAGGCGTGTACAAGAAGCGTGGCGATACGCTCTATTATTTCCGTTGGCTCAAGCCCGATTTGTGCCTTGATATATTCGAGGACGAGGAGCTGTTATTCTTCAACGTGAGCGATTAGCCTAAACTGGCAGTGTAACGCTGCCAACAATATCTAACCAAATAAATTACAGAATTATGACAGAAAAAAGACTCACAGAGGCGAGAAGACTCGCAGAGAAAATTCTTCCTAAGGTTCAGAAGATGCAGCGTGATATGTATTTTAACAATCATGTAGGCATGTGCATTGAGTTTTACTCCTCCGGCTACAGCTTTTATGTAGATGTTTGCAGCACGAGCGACAAGAAGGGCGATAGCAGGGATTTCTGCGTCGTGTCTTTCAGATTTTACGATTTTTTCGAGGCAGAGGAGAACGACGAAACGTTCGAGCGTCTTGCGGAGTACGTAAAGAAGGAGTCCGCAGCCTAAAAATCCCCACGATTGTGGGGTCTATTAACCAACCAAATCACATGATTATGAATACAGAGAAAAATTTTGTAGTGCTTGAGTTTTACCCGAGTTTCACACCGAAAGTCGTGCGAGAGTTTGCAACCCGTGAGGACGCAGTGAAGTTTGCGGAGCTTATGAAGAAAAGCGAGACAGGCAGACATACCTACGCAGTATTTTCACGCATCGAGCCGTAGAGCCTAAAATCGGGCGGTACGATAATTCGTGCCGTCTGCCATTAACCAAACAGAATTATTATGACACAGAATTATTTCGTGTTCCCTCCTTTCGAGGTGTACACAGGCGAACAACTTACAAAAGAAGTCAAACAGGGTTTAATTGCCCGTGGTTTGAAATGCGTTGCGGTTGTCTTCAACTGCGAGAGTTACGAAGATTTCGAGCGCAAATACTTCGGCAGATAGCCTAAACAAGCGGAGTTTTCTCCGCTGCTATTAACCAATTAAATCACATAATTATGCTAAGAGACAGAAATTGCGACAAGAATTTTGAACGTTCGTTGATGTATCAGATAAACAAGGCAAAGATTGCAGCCCGCAAGATGCACAACGCACGTATGACCGACTACAATGATCCGAAATCTGAGAATGATTTTCACGACGCTATGGTTGAGATTGTAGTCATTGCTTATCACGATTGAGCCTGAACAACCCGTTACGTTTTGTCACGGGTTCATTTTATCAACCATTTAAAATTTTAGGATTATGAAAAAGAACCCACGAGATTACAAAGTGAACGGCAAAATGTATGCTTACATCCTTGACTCCATTTCTTCCGATGATGCAGATGTAGAGTCTATGTCAGACAAGGAGCGCATTGAGTTTGCGCTTGATGCGTTCTACGATGAGATATACAAAAACGACAGACGCAGAATCTCTACTCTGGAGAAATTAACATACTGGATTAGCGGTCTGTGTTCCACCGTGAACGTAGCCTTTACGAACTATGACATTGCCAAGGTTGGCACGGAGTGGGGTTATTGCAGAACAGACGCAAGAACCTCGCAGTTTGTACGTACATGGTTTGAACGCATCGCCAATGGTATTCTGCGCCTTGCAAAGATTTACGGCGTAGACTTGAGCCGTTTCCGTCGCTAATGCCTTAAAATCCTGCGTGACGATTGCACGCAGGAGCAACAACCAACAAATTAAAAATTATGAAGAAAAGAACTTACAAGACGCTCGCCGGCTTGCTTAGAGCTGCCGATGCAGGACAATTCACGATGAGCGACTTTTTAGGCGGACAAATCTACGACAACAAGCATTATAAGTGGCGTCCGTTCGAGCTTACCGACAGCGCTCTGCGTGAGCTGTCTGACGGCTTCTGTCAAGCACTGGGCTGTCAGAAAAGAAAGTACGACGAGGTATTCCACAACATGAAGTACGGCAAAATCGAGAGCTGTGGCATACTTTCCCGTCTGTGGGTTGAGCTGCGTAATAACAAGCCGAGCTTTACCTACTGCGTAGGGCAGGACGGAGGTTACGAGTATGCGCTTGTCAAGAGAATCCTGTATCGTGGCTATTGAGCCTCAACAAATCTGTGCAGCCTATCTGCACAGAACAACGTTTAACCAAATTAATTTCTGAATTATGGCAACAAAAAGAGCATCCGAAAGGAGAAGCAGAACGCTTGCGCAGCAGGCTAAGTCCTACGAGGTGGCAGGCGAGTACGAAATGATGCAGATAATGCACGAGTCGTGGATAAACGGCAATTTCTCCGACTTCAAGCATTATTACAGAGTCTTGAGAATGGAGGACAGACGCAGGTTTGTACACTATCTCTACTACAGCACCGACGAGGGCACATTCTACAAAATGATTAACTCGCTCATGTTCGGTTAGCCTAAATCAATCCTCACTATCACGGGTGGGGATTTCTATTAACCAACATTTAGAATTATGACAGAAAAAGATTTTTTAGACAAGTGCCATGAAGTTCTTCGTAAATTTGAAGACAAAGATACTTTTGACAAGTGTATTTGCGAGATTTTACATTCAGGCTGTATTGACCTTGAAAAATGCCCTAATAATTACATTCCGATTTATTGGGTGATGGGCGCATTATTCAAACGTGCTATGTCGCAATGTCTTGATGGCTCTGTTGACAAGAAGACGAAAAGAATAGCCCACAAGGAGGCTAAAAACATAGCATGTTTTATTCCTTGGTGGTTCTGATTAGCCTAAAGACTCTCCCCTGTGGAGAGTGCAAGTATAACCTAAAAACAACGAATTATGGAAAAGAATATTGTAGAAGTTGTTATGAACAACAAAGGCGAGGTTGTCGAGAAGGTAGCCGACTACATCGGTGTTTTCAGTTTCGCTAAAACGATAGAAGCTCTTTATCGTGAGTGTCTGGAAGACTGCGACAACCCAGAGGATATAGAGGAATACATTGCCGATTTGTACGGCAAGAATATCCAGTCTCTTGCGCGGGATTTTGCTCTTGAATCAAATAGAGACATGAAGAAATATCTTCACATGAACAATCATAGTATGCCTGGAAATTTCGCAGACATCGAGGACGATTATCCCGCTCATATTACGGGTACACGTTGGTCTTCTGAGTATGCCGGAGATGATTACTTCCGTCTGTTTCCTCAAATGGTTGCTCGTTTGGATTCCGCAGAAGACAGCGAGCGAGCTAAAGAGGATAGAGCATATCTTGAAGATTGGTTTTTCGATGCCTTCGGTACATACAACATCAAGTACAATTTCAGCAACTGGCTTTCTGAGATTGTGTACATGCGCGAAGAAGAACAGGCTATCGCCTAAACTGCCTCCCTACGGGGAGGTACAATATAAACCTTTAAAAACAAAAGAATTATGAAAAGAAATGTAATGATTTCAGGTGAGTTCACTATCAACGAGGTAGCAAACGCAAACGGCGCAGGTCAGCAGAAACCCAGCAAGAAGTCGGCACAGGCACGTATCGAAGCTCTCAAGGCTGCGGGCGTGGATGTTTCCAACTACTTCCCTATGGGCGAAGAGATGATTGTCCGTGTCAAGGACGGCGTTCCGACACAGGTGCTTGACGACGACCCTGTTTTCTCTCGCATCATGGAAGGATGCTACATCTCACACGGCAAGCTCTATCGCCGTTGGGTTATGGCGCAGATGTTCCACATGCTCCGAGAGATGAACGAGGGCAAGTGGGATTCTCCCAACTTCACGGAGGTCTTGCAGAACCGCGGATACGAGTATTCGTGGAAGATGGTCGAGCAGGAGTTGCTCGCGCAGTATAAGATGCTCAAGCATGGCGACACAGAGTCGTTTGGCGAGCGCAACCGCTGGTTCGACAAGGACGTTGCGACTGAAATGGCAGAGGACTACCTCAACCACCTCCGCAAGGTTGTTGGGGAAATCAAGGAACGCAAATGCCGCGGTCGCCTCTACAAGCGCATCTTCGGCAAGAACGTGTTCTCTGACGAGATTGAGAACGTTGTGTTCGCTCCGATTGCATGGGCTATCAGAGCAATCGGCGATTCCAAGTCCGCATATCAGCTCTACAAGGCTGTCGCAGCGTTCAACCGTGACCGTCACAATCTCCGTTGGCAGACCAAGCAGTCAAAGGCGTTCACCGATGCCTACAAGGGTTCTGGTGCGTACTTCACGATGAAGAACCTCATCCTGTTCCACGGCGCACGCTTCAACGGCTGCACCACGGCAAAGCAGTCGCTCGCACGCATGGAAAATCTCGCCTCGAACCTCGAAGGCTGGGAACTCCTCGGTGCAATGAAGCAGCTCATCAAGGACTCTGGCATCTCTGTCGAAAAGAAGATTGCCGAGTGGAAGAAACAGCCTGCAACTAAGAAGTAGTACGCAGCCAAGAAGGAATTGCCGTTCCGTCTGCGGTGGCTCGGCATCATTTATGAAAGCTTCGCAGAAGAAGGTCCCTTACCCGCCTATCGGTCAGGCAAGGGACCTTCCTTGCAAGCTTTGAAATCACTTGCTTACAGACAGGCACCCGTCCGTGAGCCGCAGACAAGCCTAAACCTATCCGTTGTTAAGCAGCGGATAGCCTATCAACCAAAATTTGTTTATTATGAAGTACAGAATTGTTTTCTACACCTTCGAGTACGAGGGTGTGAACGCAGCGTTGGACAAGTCAATGCCTATGTCACGCTATGCCTGCCGTAAGTATCTCCGCGAAAACGGATGGAAGTACGAGAAATCACGATGGCAAAACGGCTTCGGTTCGTTCGCCGCCATCGTGGAGTACAAGACACGCTCCGCAGCCTAAACCACAAGTGGTTACACATCGTAACCGCTTGACTTATTTACAAACCATTAAATAACAACAGAATTATGAAAGAAGATAAGATTTTAGAGATGTTTTTCGCCCCCGAACGCTGGCAGTACGCAATCGCCAAAGGTGTTGTCAAGGACATATCCAAAGGCGTGCTCTACAAGCTCACCAAACCCGAGGCGCGCGCGCTCATGTATCAGCGTATCCGTGACGGCAAGTACAAGATTATGCCGCCACACACAGCGCAGATACCGAAGGACAACGGTGAGTTCCGTACCGTATATGTGAACGAGCCTGCCGACCGAGTGCTGCTTTCCATCGCCAACGACCTTCTCTTCGAGCTTATGCCCGAGATGGTTCATCCGAGCTGTCGCTCGTATCAGAAAGGTATCGGCTGCGGTAAGGTGGTACAGGAGGTGTCACGCCGTATGTGTGCGTTGCAGACCTCCGATGTGCTCGGCTTCAAGTCCGATCTGTCGAAGTATTTTGACAGTGTTCCGTTGGAGTTCGTTGACGCAGCTTTTGACAAGGTGGAGGAAAAGTACGGACACTCGGCTCTGATAGATGTCCTTCGCGACTACTATCACTCTGACCTGTACTTCACTCCCGAAGGTGAGCTGCACGAGAAGTATCAGTCGTTGAAGCAGGGTTGCTCCGTAGCCTCGTGGCTCGCAGACGTAATCCTGTATCATATCGACGAGAAACTATCGCAGCTCGAAGGCTATTACGCCCGCTACTCCGACGATATGCTTTATGTCGGTAGTGACTACGTTAAGGCGATGCACATTCTTACGGAGGAGCTTGGCAATATGCAGATGAAACTCAACCCGAAGAAGGTGGAGTATCTTGACGCAAACCATTGGTTCAAGTTTCTCGGCTATTCAATCATGGGCAGCAGCATATCGCTTTCCTCTACACGCATCAAGACGTTTCAGAAGGAGATAGAGTCGCGTTCGTGCTGTAGACGGGGTGCAACGCTCACGACATCGGTAAACATGATTAACCGATACCTCTACAAGGGTTATGACGGTCACTCATGGGCAACGCAGGTCCTCCCGATAATCAACGTAAAGGAGGACATCGACACGCTGTCTACGTTCATTCTTGACGCTCTGCGTGCTACCGCAACCGGCAAGCGACGCATCGGAGGTCTTGGCTTTGCCAAGGAGCAGAAGGTGGGATGTATCTCACGAGGACGAGGAAAGAATGTCACAACTAACAGAGCAAAGACACCGGAGCGCATCGACGGCTTTATGTCGCTCGGTCTCATGCGCAACGCATTGCTGACCTCGCGAGCTGCATACGACACGCTTGTAGCCAATCTCTGACAAACGCCTAAAAAAACGGATGCAGTACACAAGCTGCGTCCACAACCAAACCAATATGAATTTCCGAGAACACGGAACTGCGCAGAGCAGGACGCCACATTTATACACCCGCCTCAAAGATACGGGATTTCCTCTGGACAATCCAGAGTGTATCCCGTATCCTAAGGCTGGTACAATCAAAACCTTACAGAAATGTTCCACGGCGTAATGCCTGTGCAAGGCGGCGCACACCGCCCTCGGCTTGAAGAATGGCATCCGTTTAGCGCTCAGGTTGCTAACGATGACGACGTCTGTGCGAACAAACAGACGTCGTCATCGAGAAACCTGACCTACATCACTCGTTTACACACATGTGCCACAGCCATCGTTCAAGCCCACTCACGTCAGCGCAGACGTTCGTCTTCCACGAAGGAGTACATTTGCTACACCAAGCTTACACGCGGCGCTTGGATGTTCATACATCCCGCTCGCCGCGTGCTTCGCTTGAGTTCGACCAAAATCTTACAGCCATGCGCCACACTCCTTGTGGAAGACAAGCCATTGCAAGCCTAAATCGGGCACGATGGGGAGACAACGTTTATATCCCAGTACATAAGGGCTGGGTTGGTGCCGGTTGCAACAGCCGGCGCACCCAGCCCCACTACTGGGCTAAATCAGATACTTACAGCAAAGCACCCGTCTCCAATCGTGCCCACAATACAACCAACGGAATTTTGCGATTCCTTATGACGTGCCGTGCAGCCGACTTTAATGATACCGGCTTCGTATCATCCGCCGTCCACCAGGTTGACACCTGGCTCCCTGCCGATTTCTCAGCCGGTACATATCAAATCCTTACAGTCACGCAACACGGCTACAGGCACGTCATTACTTTAAAAAGTGCTGCATTTGTTCGTGAAATAGCGATAAAATCACTACCTTTGCATTATAAACCAATCGCAAACCAATCACGAACCAATCAGCAATGTTTGCCTTAACGACCTCGTATTGTAGAGGTCGCTATTAACCAATAAAATAGATAAAATTATGGCAGTAACAAAATTTGTAAGAGCGCAGGACATTCTCAAGGAGAAAGGGTTCAAAGCGCCACCGTTCGATACGGCGGGATTTCAGAACGCAGTCGTGGAGTTCTTTCGGAAGAGCGACGTGTCTGCGAAATTAGCCATATTCGGAGTTCGTTTCGTGGATTATGAAGGCACGCCCAAATGTGGATTTTCGGATTGTTCACAATACAGCTCCTGTGAAACATGGTGGGACGGAAGAAAAATCTTCAATTATGACCTTCCCGACTATTTGGATTGTCGTATAGGTTATCTTGCCACTACGGGATTCAGCTCTCCATTTTTCATCGTGGACGAACCGTATCTGACCAATGCTGTAGCCCTTCTTAAAATGGCAGGGTTCATTGTTGGAAGAAAGCGTAGAGCTGGAGGAGTTCCGACCTATGACATCACCCTCGTTTAAATATTAACCAAGCCCTATACGCATCACGGTCAAGCGATACAAAATGCCCAACAACAAGGAACAAGAGCAGATAGACGGCATCCGCAAGGACTTTGCAAAGCGGGTCTACGACCTCTATATCAATGCCGCCAACGGAAAGATTGATACCTACGACAAGTTTCTGACTCGTTTGGAGTGGCTCGAAATAGACTACTCCGACGCATTGTCCCCGTACGGAATATACGAAGACCTGTGTCCTGACGACTTCGATTTGGTGAAAATGGCGATAGAGGAGGGCACACCCCTCAAGGACTTCGCCTATCAATGGTTGAACATATACAATATCATTGAGTTCGCCAAAGTAGACACGAGTTCTCTCATACCTCCAGTATCCGACGATTAGTCAAAACGGCAGGTTTACCCCTGCCACCAAGTAAACCATATTATAAACAAAAAAACAGAATTATGAAAAAGAGATTTTCTATGCTTCCAGTCTTTGCGTTTGCAGCATCCATGTTTATGCTGTCTGCGTGTGGTGATGACGACGATAGCGGTAGTACCATTCCTCAAACCCCGTCTTATAAAATAAAAGATGGTAATATCGTAGGAGTGTGGAGAAATGGCAGTGATTGTTTCGTGTCATTCTCAGCAAATGGATATAACTCTGCACTATTGTCTAATACGTTTATTGATGATGGCGACTATACAATCAATGGCGACACAATCCTTGTACACAACACTTATTTCGCAAATACAACAAAATATGTTGTAAACGATATAAAAAATGACGCTCTAACTGTTACCATTACATACAAAGACCGTTGGACGGAAGAGAAAACTGTTAAGGCTAAATTTAATAAGGCCATTGACACTCCGTGCGTCAAGACTCACGCTTTGGCAGGAAAATCCTATTTGGCGCAATATGCGTTTAAATATGGTGGTCAAATGTGGAGAAAAGACTTTTTTAGCTACAATACGGCATCTTGCACAAGACAGGATCTGGCTCAATCAACCCCATCTACCTTTTATTATGTTTATTTAGCCCCCAAAATCTATTTTTATGTTATCCAGTATAGTATGTTTTATTACGATACGGTAAGATATGGTACGGTTGTTCTTGACGCGAATAATCAAATAGAAAGTATGGGGTCTCTTTACGGAGAAGCGATGTATCCACAATCGTTATATTAACCTCGTAAAGGCACACCTTAACACAAAGGTGTGCCTTTATATCGCCTAAAACAGGCCCTCATTAAAGGGTCGCAATTTAACCATTTAATTCATTAATTATTGTAAAACCACTGCGCCCATACCGAAGTAATATTATAAATAATATTAACTTTGCGTTGCAGGCGCACTAAATTTCAAGAATTATGACACAGCTACTTAGCACAAGACGCTGGATGGACCTGCTCACTCCCGAGCAGCAGAAAACCTACTCCAGCGCAATCCGAAAAGGTTACTTTGCGACTTATGACGGCTATCGTTGGCGTCACGAGTTCTATGGAGCTTTCATCTGGAAACACCCTGGACGCGTGAAGATCATTGATAAATTCAAGCAGGTTATCGGTCGCGCACCATTGTGGGAGGACATCACGGACGACAATCTGCGAGACGTGAAGGAAGAGCTGGACGCTTCCTATGCGCCGAACTCCGTGCGCACAATATGCGCAGAGATTAACGCAATCATCCGTGAGAACGCAGAGTCGAAAGACATTCCTTCCATGTCCTACGCCCGTGTGCTGCGTGCAAAGAAGGTGGTGGTACAGTCCGTGTTTCTCACCGACGAGGAGATACGCAAGATACACGAGTATCGCCCTAAGACTGTGCGCAGACGGCATGCAAAGCGCATCTTTATGCTTGAATGCCTTTGCGGAGCACGTTTCTCCGACTGCCTGCGTCTCTCGCCCGTAAACCTCTCTCCTGATGGTCGCACCCTGACTTATGTATCAAAGAAGACCAACCATGAGGTGACGGTTCCCGTGCATCCGTGGCTAAGGGAGTATCTCGTTCCGTCTTCACCTATCGAACCGCAGTCACTTGCAGTTCCTTCCTACAACGACGCTATACGTTTCTTCTGCCAATCATGCGGTATCGACCAGCAGGTTAAGGTGTACCAGGCAGGTCGCGAGCAGACAGGCCCGAAGTGGAAGTTTGTATCAACACATACGGGTAGACGCTCGTTCGCAACCAACCTGTCGTTGAAGAACGTGCCGTTGGAGCAGATAGCGTTGATGATGGGTCACTTCACGGGCAACGCCCCGGATGTTTCCATGACGCAGCGATACATCGTGACGCGACTCCAGCTGTCGCCCGCAGCGTTCCAGGCGTTTATGATTCCTGGTTCCGAAAGAGCGGCGGCAGAGAATGAGGCTTACAACAACCCGACAAACGATTTTGACGACTTTGACGATTTCGATATTCCCGAGGACGAACAGCTCGTTATCCCCGAGAGACCGCAGACCGAAGCATCGTAAACTATTAACACAACCTCAGCCCTACCGCATCACGGAGAAGCGGAACAACATGACAAGAAACGAAGTATTAGCTTTGATTAAGCAGGCCGAGAAGAATATGAGCGGTAAGGACGTAGATTTCGTTGTTACCGTTGACTGGTAGGATGCCGTCGTATTTGCCGGTTTGCCAAGAATATTATAAATTATGTACGAGATTATAGGCGTTATAAATCGAATATTAAGCCCTATCGCAATACGGTAAAGCGAGTTTATATGAGAGAATACACAGCGAAATACAATACTAAGACAATGAACGGAGTAGAGTACAGCTTTAAAGCTGGAAATCTCGACGAGGCAATAGCCTTCGCTACTGAACATTTCGTAGCGTTCCCTGAAATAGAACTTTATGACGACACCGACACGGAACGCGCTTGCGAAGGCTCGTTAGTATATAAGAATGGCGAAAAAGTAGTCGCTTCTGCCATGAAGTACAGCGTATATTACAATAACAACGTTGAGTGCAACAAGGTTGCGGAGTTCGCCACATTGGACGAAGCCAAAGCCTATTGTACAGAGAACACAAAGGGCTACGACGAGGTTTGCGCAGGCGACAACTGCTATGAAGGTCGCAGCAACAATTTCCGTTACGAAGTCTACGAAGGCGACAGCTGCTTTGTTCTTGACGAGGATGGCGACGTTGCGGAGTTCAAGAATACCATTTATGAAACAGAACAGTTTTATTGCAATTAACAGACCTATAATAATATAAGCAAAGAAAGATATGAAGAAGATTTTATCAATTTTGGCAATTATGATTGCCGTAGTGGTGCAAGCAAATGCACAAGCAGAGTTTACAGGTTTTACAATAACTACAGATGGTTATTATCGTGCTCCTGACGGTAAAGATTATATCATCTATCCGTTTGAGGGTAAATCCGCAAATGAGATATATTCTTTAATTTGCTCCAATGTTGCAAAGGTGTACTACTCTCCTCAAAGAGTGATGAGTGCTGTAGAGAACACATCAGTAGCCATTCATGCTTTTGCTGATGATATTCTTTATCAGAAGTCATACCTTGGTCTCAAGTTCTTTTACGAAGGAACATACAACCTTTTGATAGAAATAAAAGACGGACGAGTTAAAGTAAATGCTCCTTCATTCGGGATGCAAACAGGACAAACGGAAACTATTAACCGTACTAAAACCGCAGAGAAGATACTATCTGACTTCTTTGATAAAAAGGGAAGATTAAAAGAAAATCGTACCATTTGGAAGCCTTATGCAGAACAAAGAATAAACAGCATCTATAAAACCTTGTTAGGAATAGATAGTACCAACAAAACGGACAACGACTGGTAACTCATGCGGTCGCATAACACGCATTTTATATTGCCTGAATAAGCATGAAATCCCGTTTGTACAGCGATGTGCAGGCGGGATTTTTTATGCTCCAAAAACCACCGAAAATATGCCAAATTATGCGATCGCATAAGTCGCATAAAACATGGTATTTTATATGTAATTTTTATCGTTGTAAACGCTTGATTATCAATGTGTTTAACCAACTTTATGCGACCGCATGCAATCGCATCTATTATATATTATATATATAGTATATATTCATACTAACGTATTCATATATCCTATACACATAATATATAATTTTTCTCTTTCAAAGAGAGAGCGATTTTTGGGTGTTGGAATGGTCGTTGAGAGGCTACGCCTTGTCGCTGTTGACGTAATCAATAATCTTGCGAACGGCATCATCAATTCGTTTCGTGCCGTAGGCGATGTAGTGGTCGGTCACGTCTGCCCAGGAGTGCCCGAGGCAAAGGGCAATAGTCTCGCGAGGTATCTCAAGTTCTGCGCCGATCGAAGCGAATGTGTAACGAGCGGTGTACACCGTCATACCCTCCGCAATGGAATGCCAAACGACCTTGCGCAGCCTGCCGACCTTGTCGGGAACAATCTCCTTGCGCCCGATTTTCTTGAGCGCGTCGTTCCAGTGATGGCAGAAGTCGCGGTAGTTTGTATAAACGTCAAGAGGGCACAGAAGCCAACCCTTGCCCTTGTAGCGTCTGATTATTTCCATCGCCTCGGGAGGTATCGGGATGTCATACAAGTGTCCTGTCTTCGCCCTCTTGTACCTGATACGTCCGTTGTGTACGTTGGACGGCTTGAGCGTAAGCAGGTCTATTGGGTTGATGCCGCAAAGGTAGAACGTCAGCAAGAACAAGTCGCGGTATATGCGCTGCCATTCCTCGACCTCGCAATCCCTTATCTTCCTCAGCTGCTCAACGCTGATGTTGTTGATAGCAACCTTCTCCTGCTTTATCTTGTACCGCCTGAATGGGTAGTTTGTTGTCAGCTCGTTGTCTATCGCCCAGTTGAATACCGTGCGTATGTTGCGCAGCATGATAGCCTTGTAGTTCACGCTCGCTTCGCCCATGAAGCCGTAGAAGCCGTCGAGCCATGCTTTGTCTACGCTGCCGAACACCGCCTTGCCGTCATACTCGCGCACCTTCCGTGCCGACATTCGGTAGAGGTCTGCCGTTCCTTTACGACTCTTTGTGTCGGCGAACCTTTCGATGTAGTCCGCAAGACACGTCGCTTTCTCCTCATGCGCCTCGCCCGACACAAGGGTTGTCAGCTCTCTCTTCATCTTTGCGAGGTCGGTGCCGGCATTGTTCAGCAGATACGCCTCCACATCGTCAATGATGCTCGTCAATCTTCTGAGCTTCGCCCTGTAGTTCGTTTCTTTGGGCGACATCGAAAGACCCGAGAACGCAGTCAACACGTAGATACCTGTTGACACAACGAACTCCTTACCGTCGCTGCGGAACAAAATCTTCACCGCAATTCGTCCGTCCTTACCCCTCTTGCTCTCTTTAGCTGCGATATAATACTTCATAGTTTTGGTATTTTTTGTTTCGGTTTTTGCAAATATACCCATAAAACCCGACAAAAGCAACAAGATTTTCGGTTGAAATGGGCCTGTTTGTGGGACTCTATAATTCCCAAGTCTGTAAAATGCTAATCTTCAACGACTTGCGGTGCTACGAGAAAGTTTCCCAAGCCAGAGGTCACGGGTTCGAACCCCGCTTGCCGCTCTTGATTATAAAGTGCTGAAAATCAGTGGTTTTAGTATAGTAAGGAGGTTCTTTTTGAGCCTCCTTTTTTTGTTGCCCCAAACCCCAAAGTGGTGGTTTGGGGTGTTTTAGGGTGTCGTGTGGGGCGGTATGTGGGACTCTTTGTGGGGCGAGTCCCACGGGTCAGTTCTTCTTGAGGCGTTCCCGAAGTTCGGCTATTTCCGCCTCCTGCCTGGTTATTAGTTTGTCCTTGTCGGCAAGCCACGCCTGCTGACTTGCTATCAGCTTGTCTTTTTCCGCAAGCAGTTGTGTCAATGCTTCTATCTTTTGCTCTAATGCCGTTATTTTGCCCTCTACAGCGTTTATCGTCTGCGTGCCTTGATAGTTATCACCGCTGATGACATTTTGCGACACAGGGCTTGAATTTGCGTCAAGCATCTGGTTGAAGGCGGCGAACTGCGCCTTGCCGATTGCTTTTTCTTCGGCGAACATCTCGCCGATGCCGTTGCGCAGCCACTCGAAGTTTACGTTGAAGGCGTGGGCAATACGCAATAGATACTGCGACGATATGCCTTTTTCGCTTTTTAACGCTCGATTAAAGTTTGACGGACGTATTCCGCATCTCTCG
>ERZ507033.581-NODE-581-length-15414-cov-3.572108_pt1 | contig 15414 bp, 10 predicted proteins | sample MGYA00512874_ERZ507033 | MGnify/ENA metagenome assembly ERZ507033
GGGTGGATATAGCTAAGGGTATTGGTATCATTCTTGTGTTTTTAGGACATTTCAATATCCCGGATACATTGAGAGCGGAAATATACACTTTCCATATGCCTTTATTTTTCTTTTTGTCCGGCGTTGTTTTTAATGGCCATAAACCGATAAATCGTTTCTTAGGTGATGAAGCAAAGCGAATGATCGTGCCTTACTATTGTTGGGCATTCTTCTATTTTGTTTTGTTTAAGCTGCTTGTGCAGATCGTACGCGGACAAAGTGTCAATATTGGCAATGATGTATATACATATCTGACCATGGGAAGAAAAGATACGATATGGTTTTTGAGCGCCTTATTGTGCGTGCAGGTGATGGCATACATATTTTTGCGTTTGGTCAAAAATAATAAGGCATTGCTTATGTTCTTTGCATTGTTACTTTTTTCAATCTGTTATTTATTTTTCTACAAGCGCGGGATTCATAATTTTTGGATAAATGCAGATGCGGCAATGATGGCACTGCCTTTCTTTGCATTGGGGTACAATTATCGTTATTACAGAACTGATATCGAAGCAAAACTACTGCATGGCGGTTGGGCATACTGGCTTTTGTTCATTACGCTTTCCTTAGCAAATATAGGTTTGGGATATTTGAATTATCATCTTACCGGTGTGCAGGTGGATATGTTTCACAACAGCTATGGAAATCCATTTTTGATGTTGCTGTCGGCTTGTAGTGGTATAGCGGCTGTGGTGCTGTTATCCTATCGGCTAAATGTGCGGTGGATTGCATACGTTGGTAAAAATTCTATGATTTATTTTGTAGCGCACCAAAGATTTTATACAGTAGTAGATCCGTATGTACTGCGCATATTGGGTATTCATATTAAAAATGCACTACTATTGCAATGGATCAATGCTGTGGTGATGGTGATTGCTTCTATTTTGCTCTTTAGCTTGATTAATGCGGTTTTGTCGCATATTCCGGCTATTGCATTTATGTTTGGAATTAAGCCGAACAGATCCTCTAAATGATAAAAGGGTCAGAAGAAAGATTGTTGTTACAAATGAGGTTGAATATGAATGAAGCGCCGTTGAACTCGGCGATCGTGCCGATCTATACAGCGGAGCCGTACCAGGATCGGTGCGTGTAAAGCATTGTGGACCAGATCTACAAGGAGTTAGAAATCATTTTGGTAGACGACGGCTCACCGGATAACTGCCCGGCCATGTGCGACGCTTGGGCAGAGAAAGACAGCCGTATTCGCGTGATTCATAAGGAAAACGGTGGCGTTGCGTCTGCGAGAAATGTCGGCCTTGATAATGCGGTTGGACAATATATTAGTTTTGTTGATTCGGATGATTGGATTGATTCGACGATGATAGCGGAGTTGGTTTCTTGTGCTGCCGAGTATCATACAGATGTAACCGGAATGCTTTATCGCATTGTTTATTCAAATGGCTGGAAGACGGATATGCGTATTGCGGATGATGTACCTAATATCATCTATTCTACACACTGCATGGAATCATTTTATGGATGAATTCTGTAAAAGAAAACAAAAAGGCACTCACAGGTATCACGCTTGACGGACAGGAGAAGTATTTGTGGCTGTTCTATTTTCGGTTTCCGCATTTGTATTGTAAGTTGCTGCATTTCTACTACTTTTTACGGAAAAATCTACATTAAGGATTAATTGAGGATGAATAATAAACGAAAAGACAAGGTCGGAATTGCCACAATTGTTGGCCAGGCGAACTATGGAAATCGATTGCAGAATTATGCACTGGATTCTGTTTTGCGCAATCTTGGCTTTGATACGGTGACTTTTAATGATCCGCTTCAAGTGTCCTTTTCAATAAAACATTGGGCCAAACAGGAAGTTAAGCGCATTTTTGGATTGCGGGATGGCTATAGGCTGCGGCGCTTTCGACAGTTTGGGAAATGGGATAAACGCCATCTGCGGTGGCAGGACTATCACCGGGCGAGTGATTGCGATTATGTAGTGCTTGGTTCCGATCAAATTTGGAACCCTGATTTTTGGTTTGTGCGTGAAGCGCTGGACTTTTATTTTGGCACATTCGCTGAACCGCAAAAACGGATCGCCTATGCGGCCAGTATTGGGGTGGATCAAATCCCAAAAGAATTAGAGGACAAATATATACAAGAATTATCGGCACTTAAATCTATTTCTGTTCGAGAAACACAGGGCGCACAAATTATACAGAATCTAACCGGTCGATCTGTCCCTGTGGTGCTGGATCCGACGATGTTGCTGACAGAACAGGCGTGGACAGCACTGGAAAAGAAGCCGAACTATAAGGTGAAAAAGCAATTTTTATTGACTTATTTCTTAGGTGCGCTTTCTACAGAACGGCAAGCGTTTATTCAAAACATTGCAGACAAGTACGATTTGCAATGGATCGCTTTAGATAGCGAATGGGTGGATAAGCCTCAAAATTTGGCGCACTATATGACCACGCCGGATGAATTTATTTGGCTGGTGCATCACTGCCAGTTGGTGCTGACGGATTCGTTCCACGGCAGTGTGTTTTCTATACTCTTTGGCAAGCCGTTTCGCAGCTTTACAAGAGAAGACAACAACTTAGATATGGGAAGCAGGCTGGATACTCTTTTTGGCAGCCTTGGCATTGGCGATTGGTGCCGCGGCTCTGTGCAGGAGGACCCGGACCACATTTTTTATAAAGACTATGCTTCCGTTCCGGCGGTTTTGGAGCGGGAGCGGCAATTTGCACTGGATTATTTGAAGAACGCATTGGAGATTCATGAGTAACGACAGCAGAACGAAAAACGCGGCGCGGAATTTGTTTTTTGGTACGATAACGCGAATTTACAACTTAATCATTCCGTTTTTAATGCGCACGGCCATGATCTATTGGCTGGGCATGGAGTATGTGGGGCTGAACAGTCTGTTCACCTCCATTTTGTCCGTGCTGAATTTGGCAGAACTGGGCGTCGGTTCAGCCATGACTTTCAGTATGTACAAGCCCATTGCCGAACAGGACACCACCCGCATTTGCGCCCTGATGCGGCTCTATAAGATTTATTACCGTATTGTGGGGGCTGTAATCTTAGTGGCCGGTTTGGTGATTATTCCGGTGCTGCCCATGTTGGTGAAGAAAGACCTGCCGTCAAATGTGAATCTGTATGTGCTGTATTTGATCAATTTGCTGACTACGGTAGTTAGTTATTGGCTGTTTGCGTATAAAAACTGCCTGCTGTTTGCCCATCAGCGTAATGATATCGGCGACAAGATCGGCTATGTTATCAATACGGTGAAATACGGCGTGCAGTTGGCGGTGCTGTACTTTATGCGGGACTATTATGCTTACATTATTGTGGCGTTGTTGTCCGGCGTGGTGAGTAATATTGTAACCGCTATTGTGGTGGACAAGTTATATCCCCAGTACAAGGCCATGGGTAAGCTGCCAAAGGAAGATGTGCAGATCATCAACAAGCGAATTAAAGATCTGTTTACTTCAAAGATTGGCAGCGTGGTTTACGATTCTGCGGACACGCTTGTAATTTCCGCATTTTTAGGCCTGACTGCGCTTGCAAAATATCAAAACTACTTCTTTGTAATGAATACCATTTTCGGCTTTGTGACCCTGATCACCAGTTCCAGCTTGGCGGGAATCGGTAACAGCTTGGTAACCGAAAGCGAGGAGAAAAACTATAAGGATTTGCGGAAATTTACTTTTCTGCTGTCCTGGCTGTCGGCTTTTTGCATTTGCTGTTCTGCCTGCCTGTATCAGCCGTTTATGACCCTTTGGGTGGGTAAGGACAACTTGCTGCCCTACGGTATGGTGCTGATCCTTTGTGCCTACTTCATCATTCGCCAGATCAATAATCTGCTGAATTTGTACAAAGACGCAGCGGGTATGTGGCACGAGGACCGCTGGCGCCCGCTGATCTGCTCCCTGGTGAACCTGGTGGTGAACCTGATTTTGGTGCAGTTTTGGGGGCTTTACGGCATTTTAATCTCCACCATCATTGCCATGTTGGTGGTGGGTATGCCCTGGCTGACCCATAACCTGTTTACTGTGGTGTTCCATTGCAGTTGGAAGCCTTATGTGGGCCGCACCCTGCGCTATGTGGCACTGGCGGCGGTTTGCTGTGGCGCGTGCGTTGGCGTTTGTCATTTTATCACGCTGCCGTCGCTGATTGTGACTATGATTTTACGGCTGCTTGTGTGTGCCGTGCTGCCCAATGGTGTGTTCCTGATCGCGTATCGAAAAACAGATGAATTCGCCTATTTTGCCGGGTTGCTGAACCGGCTGACCAAGGGTAAGGTGCCTGTGCTACGGAGGTGGTCCGGTTGCTGAATACGCCGAAAGTGCGGTGCACCGGCTGTACCGCTTGTGTGGCCGCATGCCCCAAAAGCTGTTTGCGTATGGAACGGGACAAAGAGGGCTTTTTCTACCCTGTGGCAGAGGAAGCGGTTTGTATAAACTGTGACCGCTGCAACCGGGTTTGCCCGGCGCAAAAGCCGTTGCCGGTGGGTGATAAGAAACCCCTCTGTTACGCCGCCATTTCTCGGCAAGACCGACAGCGGGCACAAAGCTCCTCCGGTGGCGTGTTCTCCCTTTTGGCGGAGAAAGTGCTGGAGCAGGGCGGCGCGGTCTACGGTGCGGCAATGGAGCCGGATCTGACGGTGCGCCATCTGCGCATAACGCATGCAGAGGATCTGCCCCGTCTGATGGGCAGCAAATATGTGCAAAGCCGTATGGGGGATTGCTTTACTGGAGTGCGACTGGATTTGGAACAGGGCAGGAAAGTGCTGTTCTCCGGCACCGGCTGTCAGGTGCAAGGGCTGCTGGGCTATTTAGGCGGACCTAAGCCGGGACTGTTGACAGTAGATGTGATTTGCCACGGCGTGCCGTCGGAAACGGTATGGCAGGCTTATGCCAAGGTCATCGGTGCGCAGCTGCCCTTGTCTTTTCGCGACAAATCCACCGGCTGGCAGCAGTATTCCGTGCAACTGAACGGTACGGCACACCCGTACAGGCAGGACCCGTATATGCGGCTGTTTCTTTCCGATGTGATTCTGCGCCCGTCCTGTTATCATTGCCCGGCCAAGGGTGCAAGCCGTGTGTCGGATCTGACCTTAGCGGACTTTTGGGGAATCCAAAATGTGGACCCCACCATGTTTGACGATAAGGGCACCTCTCTGGTGCTGGTGCACAGCGCCGCCGGGGAACAAGCCTTGGCGCAGATCCGATCGGATCTACTACTGAAAGCCGAACCGTTGGAGTCGGCCTTAGCCGGGAACCCCAGTGCGGTGCATTCTGCTACGGAGCCGAAAGCACGGGCTGCGTTCTTTGCAGCATTTGAAAAACGGCAAGGTGATTTAGACTACCGGCGGGCGGCGGACAAATATTGCCTATTCTATGGCAAAAGTGTAAAACAAAAGGCGGTTGCCTGTGCCAAAAAGCTGCTGCGCAGAGGATAAAGCACTGAAAAATGTAATAAATGGCACATATTAGCACTCTTGTAAAAAGAGTGCTAATTGTTTATCTTTTGTTCACACATTATTCATAAATAGGGTCTATAGTAAGAATTGTTCCAAGGGAGGAACAAAAGAAAGAGCAATGCAAACCGTGCGTTAGAATCAGAAAGGAGTTGGTACCCATGGGTAGCAACCAAGCGCAGTCGGCAACTTAATCTTACCGAATCTGCATATAAAGTTAGCAACAGTTTAAATTTCATTTTGGAGGTAACAGATATGCTGAATCGTAGAAATAATCATGCAATGACCACTTATGATCCCTTTAGAGAGATGGATAACTTTGAACGCCACTTTTTTGAGGACCCCTTTGGTGTGTTCTTCAGTGACGACAGTCAGTCTGCCTTTAAGACGGATATTACCGATGAGGGTGACGCTTACAGATTGGAAGCGGATCTGCCCGGATTTGATAAGAAAGATATTCATGTGGACATTAACGGCGATCGGATGACCGTCAGTGCACAGCGCCACTCCGACTATGAGGAGAAAGACAAAAAAGGCAAGTACATTCGCTCTGAGCGTTCCTATGGTACTTACAGCCGCAGTTTTGATGTAAGCGGTGTAGATACTGAGGGTATTAAGGGCGGCTATAAGGACGGCGTGCTGACCTTGACCTTGCCGAAAAAGGCGGAGGACACCCCCACGAGCCACAGAATTGAACTGGAATAACCGTTTACGCCCATGTGGCGTAGATAGACGCTGCTGTTGATTTTCCCCTTTCTTTGATATACAACAGTACCCACGAACAATGGCAGCAAAAAAGCCGGCGGCGGACCGAAAGGCCCACCGCCGGTGTTTTTTTTATTATCCTTTATTGCCTGGATTTGAAGTTATTGCCTTGATTTGAAGTTGTCGATCACAATATGATAGCGATCGTAGGCGCGGCGCACAGCGTCGTCCCAGCTGATATAGATCTCCTCCTGGGCAGCCTTGCCCACGCGGTGGAGATAATCTTCATGGTGCATGATCTGTTGCAGGCGCACTGCAATGTTGTGGGCGCTCTCCAGGCAAAGAAAACCATTGCGATCGTCGGTAACGCCCTCGGCGGCGCAGCTGCCGGCCACAAGCAGACTGGGGGTGCCGCAGGAGGCTGCCTCACGAACAACTAAGCCGTTGGTGTCAAATACAGAGGGGAACAGCAGCAAATCGGAAATGCCGTAATAGCCCTGAATTTCCGCCCGATCCAGCACCTTGCCGGTGTAGATGACTTTGTCCGCCAGACCCAGTTTGCGAAAATACTTTTGTATGGCGTTCTCGTTGGCGCCGAAGCCGACCATCAGCAAACGAAAATCCTCGCCACGCTCCTTTAAAATTTTGCAGGCGTCTAAAATTAAACGAATGTTCTTGTACCAAATCATACGGCCTACATAGATAAACACCGGCACGCCGTCAGGAATATTATGCTTGCGGCGGATTATATCCACTTGGGATTGGGGCACATCTACCTTGGGCATATCGCAGCCGTTGGGCATCACCACATAATCGCCTTGGTAGCCAAAGCGGCGCAAACTCTCTACCGTGCCCTCGCTGGTGACCCATACTTCATCGGCGGCGCTGATGTTCTTCAGCATAAAATTATAGGCGAAGTCCTTGGCCGGCTTGCCGGGAATGCACCGGTCGAAGTCATACTCATACTTGGTGTGATAAGTGAGTACCGTAGGAATGGGATGCAACTGTGCCACCCGCTTAAAGTAGTAGCTGGTAGCCAGGGGACAGTGGGAGTGCAACAGATCAAAATGCCGGTCAATAATGGCTTGGTGCAGCTCCGGCTTAAATGGCCAACCTACGCTGTATCCTTCTTTGGTGGGAACCCACCAGCTTTTATAGCGGAAGATCTCATACGGATATTTATAGTCCTGTTGATTCGGATTCTTTGGGGTGACGATCACAGCCTCACCAAGGCCTTGATTGATCTTCTCCGCATAGCTTTGGGCCACATTGCTGATCCCGTCCGTGGTGGGTGGGAATGCATCTGTGCCGATGGCGATTTTTAATTTATCGTTCAAGTTTTCACCTGCTTTTGCAAATCATAAGGATTTTTGGGCATTATAGCACAATTTTGCCTGAATGTAAATTGCCGGGCAGCGAATTTTACAGTTTGTTTATGCCCTGCGGCTAAATCCCGCGTTACGGCCTAAGAATTTGGAAAAGCGGCAAAAAAGGCTTGCTATCCCGGCCGCCTTTCTATATAATGATATATGTATAAATACCTATGGGAGGGGGAGAAAAATGACCCAGAGCTATTCTGTATCGCTGGAGAAGATCATAACGGCGCATAATTTGGAAATCATCTATTTGCCAAAGCCGGCGGATGAGATCTTGATTACCACCAATGAGGTCAACCGGCCGGGGATCGTGATGACCGGCTATACGGATTATTTCGATGCCGAGCGGGTTCAGATCTTAGGGTGGACGGAGTTTGGCTTTTTGTTGAATATGGAGCCGGAAAAACGGCGCCGGGCACTCCAATATTGGTTGGCACTGCACCCGGCTGCGGCTGTGGTGACTCGAGGGCTGGACATTCCGGATTACTTCGTTGAGGAGTGCAAGGCGCACCAGGTGCCGCTGCTGCGCACCCAAGAGGAGACCTCGCCCTTCCTGGCAACTTTAATCGCTTATTTGAATGCAGAACTGGCTCCCCGGATCACACGCCACGGCGTGCTGGTGGAGGTGTACGGCGAAGGTGTACTCATTACCGGTGAGAGCGGCGCGGGTAAAAGCGAGGCGGCCGTAGAGTTGATCAAGCGCGGGCACCGACTAATCGCCGATGACGCGGTGGAAATTCGCAAGGTCAGCGACAAAACGTTGATAGGCGCGTCGCCCAGCAACATTCGCCACTTTGTGGAGCTGCGGGGTATCGGCATTATCAATGCGCGTCGGATTTTCGGTATGGGTGCCGTTAAGAATACGGAAAAAATTGATATGGTCATTCAGCTGGAGGCTTGGGATTCCACCAAGGCGTATGATCGGCTGGGACTGGACAATGAATATACCCGTATTTTGGATATTCAGGTGCCGGTGATTACCGTGCCCATCACCCCCGGGCGGAACCTGGCGGTGATCGTAGAAACGGCGGCCATGAACAACCGCCAAAAGAAAATGGGCTATAACGCTGCCAAAGAGCTGATGGCCGGTCTTGGGATGGAAGAGATCGAGCCGGAGGATAAAGAACTGGAGATTTGGAAGAATTCATAACGGAGGATAAAAGATATGTACAGCTTAGGAATTGACTTGGGGGGCACGAATATTGTCGCCTCCGTGGTGGACGATCAATATAATATTATCTCTACTGCAAAAACCAAGACGAATGCGCCGCGCCCGGCCAACGCCATTTTTGACGATGTGGAGAAGGTGTGCCGCGAGGCCGTGCGGGAGGCCAAGCTCACCATGGGTGACCTGGTGGCCGTGGGTATGGGCTCTCCCGGTACCTGCAATGCAGACGGCGTGATCGAGTTTGCCAACAACCTGGCCTTTAACAATGTGCCTGCCCGGGAAATGCTTCGGGAGCGCCTGGGGGTCGACAATGTATTTGTAGAGAATGACGCCAACTGCGCCGCACTGGGTGAGGCGTTTGCCGGTTGCGGCAACGGGTCTAAGAATTTTGTGGCTGTGACCCTGGGCACCGGCGTGGGCAGCGGTATCATTTTGGACGGCAAAATCGTCAACGGTGTCAACTGCGCCGGTGGCGAGTGCGGCCACATGGTGATTATGGTAGACGGCGAGCAGTGCTCCTGCGGTCGTAAGGGCTGCTGGGAGGCTTATGCTTCCGCCACGGCGCTGATCCGCCAGACCAAGCGTGCCATGGACGATTACCCGGACTCCATTATGCACCGCCTGGCTGAGGAAGAGGGCGGTGTCAATGGCAAGACTGCGTTTGACGCCATGCGCCTGGGCGATATTGCCGGCATTGAAGTGGTGAATAACTATATCAAGTATGTGTCTTGCGGGCTGATCAATTTGGTCAACGCCTTGCAGCCTGAGATCATCTGCATCGGCGGCGGTATCTGCAACGAGGGCGATACTTTAATGGAGCCTCTGCGCCGCTATGTGCAGGCAGAGCGTTACAGCATTCACAGCAAAATTCAAACCCAGATTGTAAAGGCACAGCTGGGCAATAACGCCGGTATTATCGGCGCAGCGCTGCTGTACCAGGTGAAATAATGCAGGGTGATGGCGTGAGAGAACTCCTTGCGGCAGCCCGAGAAATGGGCTGTGATTATTTGGAAAACGAACCCATGCGCCTGCACACCACCTTTAAGATCGGCGGCCCGGCGCGGGTGCTGCTGTTCCCGGAGACGGAAGAGCAGATTACGGCGCTGGTGCAGTGTGCCCGGGCAAACGGCGTGCGGCTCTTGACCATCGGCAACGGCTCTAATTTGCTGGTGGCAGACAAGGGCATTGACGCGGCGGTGCTGGTGATGGATAAGCACTTTTCTGCCGTAACGGTAAAGGGCGATACCATTTTTGCCCAGGCCGGTGCGTCGCTGATGAAGGTGTGTCGCACAGCGCTGGAGCACAGCCTGACGGGGCTGGAATTTGCCTACGGCATTCCCGGCTCCTGCGGAGGCGCGGCCTTTATGAACGCCGGTGCCTACGGTGGTGAGATGAAAGATGTGCTGGTGCGCTGCACCCACATTGATAGAGATGGCAAATCGGGTCAGCTGGCAGGGGAGGACCTGCACCTGTCCTATCGCCACAGTGCGTATTATGACAACGGCTGCATTATTACCGGGTTGGAGCTGCGCTTGCAGCCTGGCGATCCGGCGGAGATCAAAGCCAAAATGGACGATCTGATCAGCCGCAGAAGGGAAAAGCAGCCTATCGAATACCCCAGTGCAGGCTCTACTTTTAAACGCCCGCCCGGCCACTTTGCCGGTGCGCTCATTGACCAATGCGGTCTGCGAGGTACAAGTGTGGGTGGTGCCCGGGTCAGCGAGAAGCACGCCGGCTTTGTGATCAATACAGGCGGTGCCACTTGTGCCGATGTGCTGGCCCTTTGTCAGCAGTGCAGAGAAAAGGTGCTGGCGGAGACCGGTGTAGAGCTGGAAATGGAAATACGAGTAACGGAGTAAGTAAAAGTTAATGGAATTTGCAAACAAGGAACTGATCATTATAACCGGCGTCAGTGGTGCCGGTAAATCCAGTGCAATGGGCTTTTTGGAAGATGTGGGCTACTACTGCATTGATAATATGCCTCCGGTGCTGCTACCCACCTTTATCGGCTTGATTGCCAATCGGGAGGAGTATCGTAAAGTAGCCATTGTGGTGGATGTGCGCTCCAGTGAAGTGTTTGAGGACTTCATTAAGAGCGTGAACGACGCCAAGTCCAATTACGGCTATGATGTGAAGATTGTTTATTTGGATATTAAGACCCCGGTGGCTTTGAAGCGTTACAAGCTTACCCGCCGCAAGCACCCCTATGCAGATCGCTTTAACGGGGATATTGCCGCTGCACTGGCTTATGAAAAAGAAATTCTGGCGCCCCTGCGGCTGCGGGCGGATCATGTGATTGATACATCGGACGCAGCGCCCAATCAGCTGCGTACGCGCTTGGCCCAGATCCTTCTGGGCAGTGACAAGGATATGATGAACATTCATGTGATGTCCTTTGGATTTAAGCATGGTATTCCCAGTGAAGCGGATTTTGTGATCGATGTGCGCTGCCTGCCAAACCCCTACTGGGTGGAGGCGCTGCGCAGCAAAACCGGTCTGGATAAAGAAGTGAAGGACTATGTGTTCTCCTTTAAAGAGTCGGAGGAGCTGTTGCAAAAGCTCATCGGCCTTTTGGACTTCCTGAACCCGCTGTATATTCGAGAGGGCAAGAGCCAGATCGTCTTTGCCATTGGCTGCACCGGCGGCAATCATCGCAGCGTGGCGATTGCCGAGGCGCTGAAAGATCATTTTGAATCACGGTGGGACAATGTGACCGTCCATCATCGGGATATTAACCGAGGTTGACGCAAATGTCCTTTTCTCAAACCGTGAAGGGCGAACTGATTGACGCCCAATATACAGAACCCTGCTGCCGAAAAGCATTCCTTTACGGAATGTGCCTTTTCGGCAAAAGTTTTTCCTCCCGCCAGGTGGCGTTGCAAACGGAGAACCCCCGCATTGCAGAGAAATATAGTGTACTGCTGGCGGAAATTTGCCGGGTAGAGGCGGCGGTGGTGCCGTCTCCCGGGCGACGCAGTTTTACCGTCAGCGTAACGGACGGCAGCGACTGTGCCAAGATACTGAAGACCTTTGCCCACCAGGGTGCCGGCAGCCTGCGGGTGAATTACGCCAACTTTGACTGTGAGAACTGCCAGAATGCGTTTATCGCCGGGGCATTTTTATCCTGTGGCACGGTGTCCAGTCCTAAGAGTGACTACCATTTGGAATTTACCGTGCCGTATCAGAATTTGGCTGCCAGCTTTGTGACCATGTTAGAGGAAAAGGAATTAAAGCCCGGCCTAACGAACCGTAAGGGATATCATATCTTGTACTTTAAGGGCAGCGAGGCCATTGAGGACTGCCTGTACTTGATGGGCGCTTCCGGTGCAATGTTTGAGATGATGAATGTAAAGATTGTCAAAGACATTCGCAATTCCGCCAATCGTAAGGCCAACTGTGAGACTGCCAATATTGAACGTATGGTGCAAGCGGTACGAGTGCAGCTGGACGCCATTGAGAAAATTCGGCGCCTGCGTGGGCTGGAGTATCTCAGCGAGGATTTGCACGCCATGGCGCGCCTGCGCGAGGAAAACCCGGACAGCTCATTAAGCGAACTGGCAGAGATGAGCGCTTTGTCCCGCAGCGGAGTCAATCACCGACTGCGGCGCATTGTAGATATTGCTGCGGCTTTGGACGAGAACGTGTAATTTACTACGCAAAGAAAAAGGAAACTCAATGATGTTTACGCATTTGCATGTGCATACGGAGTTTAGTCTGCTGGACGGCGCTTGCCGTCTGGACGATTTGGTGAGCCGTGCAAAGGCGCTTGGAATGCAGTCCCTTGCGATTACGGATCACGGTAATATGTATGGGGCTGTTGATTTTTATAAGGCGTGCAAGCGGCAGGGGATACGCCCTATTATCGGCTGCGAAGTGTATGTGGCGCCACGCACCCGGTACGATCGGGAGCGGGTACAGGATAAGGCTTATAATCACCTGATCCTGCTGTGCGAGAACGAAGTGGGTTACAAAAACCTGATCGCTATGGTTTCTAAGGGCTATACGGAGGGCTTTTATTTTAAGCCGCGCATTGACCGAGATCTGCTACAAAAGCACCATCAAGGCCTGATTTGCTTGTCTGCCTGCCTGGCCGGGGAAATTCCCCAGGCACTGTTGGAGCGGGATTATGACAAGGCGAAGGAGACCGCCCTGTGGTACAGTGACCTGTTTGGTTCGGAACATTTCTATTTGGAATTGCAAGACCACGGTATTCCGGAACAGCAGACGGTAAATGCCGGATTGCTGCGCCTGAGCCGGGAAACCGGTATTCCCTTGGTAGCCACCAACGATGTGCACTATGTGCGCCGGGAGGATGCCAAAATTCAGCAGGTGCTGATCTGCATTGCCACCAACCATGTGCTGGGGGAGGACACCGGGCTGGAGTTCCACTCGGATCAGTTCTACCTTAAAAGTGAGGCGGAGATGGCAGAGACCTTTGCTGCCGTGCCCCAGGCGCTGGAGAATACGGAGAAGATCGCCCGGCGCTGCAACTTTGATTTTGAATTTGGTAACACCAAGCTGCCGTATTATGAGACCCCCGGCGGTATGGATCACTACGCTTACTTCCAAAAGCTGTGCCGGGAGGGTATGGTGCGCCGCTATGGTCAACACCCGCCCAAGGCCTATGCAGAGCGGCTGGAGTATGAGCTGAACACCATACAGAAGATGGGTTACACGGACTATTACCTGATCGTGGTAGATTTTGTGCAGTACGCCAAGGATCAGGGCATACCGGTGGGACCGGGGCGTGGCTCCGGCGCTGGGTCCATTGCCGCCTATTGTATCGGTATTACAGATATTGACCCCATGAAGTACGATCTGCTGTTTGAGCGGTTTTTGAACCCGGAACGGGTGTCTATGCCGGACTTTGATATTGACTTTTGTTACGAACGGCGGCAAGAGGTGATCGACTATGTGACCCGCAAATACGGCGCGGACCATGTGGCACAGATCGTCACTTTCGGCACCCTGGCGGCCCGTGCGGCCATTCGCGATGTGGGTCGGGTGATGGGTATGCCTTATGCTGCTGTGGATGCGGTGGCAAAGCTGGTGCCTCGGGACCTGCATATCAGCCTGGATCAAGCTATTAAAAAATCAGCGCCTTTGCGCAAGCTGATGGCAGAGGATCCCAAGGTGCAGGAGCTGTTGGACACTGCACGCCAAATCGAGGGTATGCCCCGCAATGCCTCTACCCACGCCGCCGGTGTGGTGATCACCCGGGATCCGGTGGCCAGTTATGTGCCTTTGGCCACCAATGATGATGTGGTGGTAACCCAGTATATTATGACCACTCTGGAAGAACTGGGTCTGCTGAAAATGGACTTTTTGGGTCTGCGCACCTTAACGGTGATCCACGATGCAGCCCGGGCGGCAAATATAGACATCAATACGATCGATATTAACGATCCGGCGGTGTACAAGCTGTTTGCCGCCGGCAAGACGGAGGGCATTTTCCAGTTTGAGTCCGCCGGCATGAAAGAAATGCTGCAAAAGCTGCGCCCCACTTGCTTGGAACACCTGATCGCTGCCACTTCGCTGTACCGACCCGGTCCCGCGGACCAGATTGACGGCTATGTGGCCTGCGCCAACGATCCCTCCAAGGTGCGGTACAAAACCCCGCTGTTAAAGCCGATCTTGGAGAATACCTACGGCTTTATCGTCTACCAAGAGCAGGTCATGCAGATCTTTCGGGCACTGGCAGGGTATAGTTACGGCCAGGCGGATGTGGTGCGCCGTGCCATGAGCAAGAAAAAGCACGATGTGATGGAGCGGGAGCGCACCCACTTTGTCACCGGCGCTGTGGCGAACGGTGTGGAGGAGGCGGCAGCTAACGCCATTTTTGACGATATGGCGGGATTTGCCAGCTATGCCTTCAATAAATCCCATGCCGCCTGCTATGCCTTGGTGGCTTATCGCACTGCGTATTTGAAGGTGCACGCCCCGGCACAGTTTATGGCAGCGCTGCTTACCTCTGTGCTGGATCGCAGCAACAAGGTGGCGTCCTATATTGCCGAGTGCAAGCGTATGGGCTTGCAGCTGGCACCGCCGGATGTGAACACCTCTATGAAGGGCTTTACCGCAGAGGACAAAGTGATTCACTATGGCCTTTTGGGCATTAAAAATTTGGGCAGAGAGTTTATCAACGATATTATCGCCGAGCGGGAAAACGGCGCCTTCGAGAGCATTTTTGATTTTTGCCGCAGGCTATGCGACAAGCATTTTAACCGCCGCGCGGTAGAAAGTTTGATCCGCTGCGGTGCGCTGGATCACTTGGGGGCGAACCGTCGCCAAATGCTTCAGGCGCTGCCGGCCATCGTCAGCAATTTGGACGAATATAAAAACAGTTTGCGTTACGGGCAGGTGGGTTTCTTTGAGTTGTCCGGCGGGCAGGATTTTGGCTTTGAATTCGATTTGCCCCAGGTAGAGGAGTTCCCAAAGAATGAGTGCCTGAAGATGGAAAAGGAAATGACCGGTCTGTTCCTGTCCGGCCACCCTATGGATAAATACGATCGGATTCTGGACCATTTGGGCTATCCCCGCACAGCACAGCTGCTGGCAACGGACGGCCCCTACAAGGACGGCCAAACAGTGACCCTATGCGGCAGTGTAACCGGTATTACTATGAAAAAGACCCGCGCCGGGGAGAGTATGGCTTTCGTACAGCTGAGCGACTCGCTGGGCAGTATGGAGGTGCT
>ERZ507033.611-NODE-611-length-15076-cov-5.260968_pt1 | contig 15076 bp, 13 predicted proteins | sample MGYA00512874_ERZ507033 | MGnify/ENA metagenome assembly ERZ507033
CCTGAGCGGCGGCATCAACGTGCTGGTGGCCCGTTTTTACGGCGCACGCCATGCCGGCGATGTGGAAAAGACGGTGCACTCGGCGGCCATCGTCAGCCTGATCGCGGGCGTGGTGCTGCTGTTCGTGGGCCTGCTGGGCTCCCCCTTCATGCTGCGGCTGCTGAACACCAAAGACGACCTGCTTCCCGGTGCCATTCTGTATCTGCGGGTGTACTTTCTGGGTATGCCTGCTCTGGCCCTGTACAACTTTGGCAACGCCGTGTTCAGTGCCATCGGCGATACCAAAAAGCCGCTGATCTACCTTTCCATTGCAGGCGCGCTGAACATCCTGCTGAACCTGTTTTTCGTCATCGTGTGCCAGCTGAGCGTGGTGGGCGTGGCGCTGGCCAGTGCCATCTCCCAGTGTGTTTCGGCCGGGCTCATCCTGCGCGCCCTGACCCGGGTGCAGGACTGCTACGTGCTGGACGTCCACAAGCTGCACCTTGACCCTGACCTGACCCGGAGCATTCTGGGGCTTGGCCTGCCTGCCGGGTTCCAGAACGCCATCTTTGCCATTGCGAACCTGTTCATTCAGGCAGGCGTCAATTCCTTCGACTCCCTCATGGTCAAGGGCAACAGCGCTGCCGCCAACGCCGACGCCATGATCTACGACTGCATGGCCGCGTTCTACATGGCCTGTGCAAGCTTTATGAGCCAGAACTACGGTGCCGGCAAGCCGGACCGCGTGAAAAAAAGCTTCTTCATCAGTCTGGCTTACTCCTTTGGTGTGGGCCTGATCCTGGGCGGGAGCCTGTTCTTCTTCGGGCGCAGCTTCCTTGCCCTGTTCACCACCGAGAGCGCCGTCATCGACGCAGGCATGAAGCGTGTGCGCGTAATGGGCCTTGCCTACTGCATCTCCGCCTTTATGGACTGCACCATTGCCGCATCCCGCGGACTGGGCAAGACGATCGTGCCTACCATCATCGTGGTGATGGGCTCCTGCGTGTTCCGGGTCATCTGGGTCTACACCATCTTTGCCCAGTTCCACACCATTCCCTCGCTGTATGCGCTGTACCCCTGCAGCTGGGCGCTGACCGCCGCCGCAGAGATCGTGTACTACGCGCACTGCTACCGGGAAGCCATGAAGATCTTCCATCACCCCAAAGCGGAGCAGCTTCCAAGCGCTCTGTAACACAAGAACCGGCAGACCGCAGTCTGCCGGTTCTTGTTGTTTTATGAGGATCTTTACTGATAATCGTGGTTGAGGAACATGGCCTTGATCTGGACGATCTCGTCGTACTCTTCCTGCTCTACCTGAACGTCGGCGTTGACCTCTTTGAGGCGGTTCTTCACAGCCTCGAGAGCTTCGGGCAGGGTGACGGCCCGGCCCTCCTGAAGAGCATCGGTCATCTGCTTGAGCACCACAGGGTGAGCGTAGATGTCCGGCACCGGGAAGTTCCCGCCGGGATAGGCTTTGATGTACTCGGCCATGGCCGCTTCGGCCCTGTCGGCACGCTTCATGATGGCATTACGGTTGTTGTGGGCCGTAGGCATCATGTTGTAGCTGGAGAAGAGGAAGATGGCCGCAAAGCCGAACAGCGCAAAGTACACGCCGTAGCTGCCAGTGTGGCTGAACACGGAATACAGACCGTAGGCTGCAGCCGCAACACCCAGCACAAAGATCGCCAGCGCCACATAGCGGTACACCGGCTTGCTTTGCAGCTGCGCACGCTTGCGGCGCTGGGCAGCGCTCAGCTCGGCGGAAAGCTCCGGCTTTGCGTCCAGATACTCCTTTGCCCGGCGCAGCACGGTAAGGCTGTGCTGCGCGTCCTCAGAAAGCTCCGGCAGCTTGCGGGCGGCCTTTTCGGCGGCCTTTTTCTCCAGCGCCTGCTCACCGGCGGCGCTCAGCAGATGCAGCTGCGGCTGCTCCTTGGCAAGTACTTCCAGCAGGGCGTCCACGTCCCGCTCGTCCTTGAAGTTGCACTGCTTCTGCTTGCCGCCGTCGTACTCCACCACCAGATAGGCCATGGAGGCAAACACGCCCTTGCCGGAAAAGCCGCCGGAGCTCATAGCCACCCGCTTGAACACCCGGGTGATGCTGCCATAGGGCAGATAATAGCGGCGGTCGATGTAAAAGCTGTTCAGGTACAGCGCCTTTTTGCCTACGCCGCAGGGGCCGATCTTGCGGCAGGCTTTTTTGTCTGCCTCCAGCTCCTGCGGGTCAAGCTTTGCCATGCCCAGCTGTGCGGGTTTGAAAATCATGGGTAGTTCCCTTCTTTGCTTTAAATTCTACGCCCCTATTTTCCCACGGGACGGGGGCAATTGCAAGCCCTGATTTTTTCAAAAAACAGCGCCCGCCGCTGTACGGTCAGGCAGCGGCGGGCGCAGGTTACTTACGGAAATATAGAGCCGTCAGTTCCTTATGCCTTGGAAGTAGAGCTCTTCTTGGTAGCATGGAGGAACAGAGCCAGCATTGCGATGGCAAAGACGATGCCGATGGGGTAAGCAACGGCGGTGTTGTAAGCCACCAGCTTGCCGTCCGCATAGGTGTTGATCATCTTGCCCAGGCACTCGGGAGCCAGCACGAAGTAGGTGCAGGACACAGCGCTCATGAAGGTTGCAGGCACGGCGGTGATCCAGAAGTTCTTCTTCTCCTTGAACAGGTACATGGAAGCAGCCCACAGGACGATCATAGCCAGCGTCTGGTTGGTCCAGCTGAAGTAACGCCAGATGACAGTGTAGTCGATGAAGCCCAGTGCGTTGCCGATGCCAAGGAAAGCACCAACGCCCAGCACGGGGATGCACAGCTTCAGGCGGTTTGCGTAGCTGTCCTGATCGATCTTGAGCCAGTCGGCCAAGGTCAGACGAGCGGAACGGAAGGCGGTATCACCAGAGGTGATGGGGCAGATAACGACACCGATCATAGCCAGTGCCACGCCAACCTTACCCATGGTCTTGAGGCAGACGTCGTAGATAGCGGCAGACTGACCGGCAGCCAGAGCCTCGGCCAGACCGACCATCTTGCCGTTGGTGATGGTGTACAGTGCGCAGCCGGCAGCAGCCCAGATCAGAGCGATGATGCCCTCGCTGACCATTGCACCGTAGAATACGAAGTGACCCTGCTTCTCACTCTTCATGCAGCGAGCCATCAAAGGCGACTGGGTGGAGTGGAAACCGGAGATAGCACCACAGGCAACGGTGATGAACATGAAGCTCCAGATAGGAGTGTTAGAGGGGTGCATATTGCTGAAGTTTGCCCAGATCTCGGGGATGGTGTAGGCGGGGTTGGTGAAGATACCAAAGATAACGCCCACTGCCATGATGATCAGGCAGATGCCGAACAGGGGGTAGATCTTACCGATGATGGCATCAATGGAGATAAAGGTTGCGATGAAGTAGTACACCAGAATGATGATCAGCCAGAACAGGGTGGTGGTCATCAGACCGGACATACCGCCGTTCTTGCACAGGGTAACGATCAGACCTGCGGGGCCGACTGCGAACACGGTACCGACCATGATCAGCAGCACCACAGAGAACACACGCATGATGTTCTGCATCACGGGGCCCAGATAGCGGCCGGTGACCTCAGCGATGGAAGCGCCATCGTTGCGCTCGCTCATCATGCCGGAGAAGTAGTCATGTACGCCGCCGGCAAAGATGGTGCCGAAGGTGATCCACAGGAACACCACGGGACCCCACAGAGCACCCTGCAGTGCACCAAAGATGGGGCCCAGACCTGCAATGTTCAGCAGCTGGACGAGGAACAGCTTCCACTGGGGCATCACAACGTAGTCAACGCCATCGTTGATGCGCACAGCAGGAGTTTCGCGGTCGTCCGGTCCGAACGTGTTGTCAACGATCTTGCCATAGACAAAGTAGCCGATGATCAAGAGCGCCAGACAGAGTAAGAAACTAATCATACCAGAAACCTCCTTTTTGATTCAAACCACAGCCAGCATTTTGCGTGCCCAGCTGCAGCTCTGACCAATCTCTGGCTTCATGTTAACACTTTTTTCATAAAGCAGTTAATATTTTTCTGGTATGGTTCCCATATCAAAAAGTATATGGCAAGATGCTTCCGCGGAATACCTGCAAGGAATTTTTATCGCATTTACGGCAAATTTTCTTAGTTCCCCGGCAAAGACCTTTTCCCGGAACCGGTCAAAGCCGCTGCTGCCAAACTTTTCAGTCTGTTTTTGTGCAAGTTGCTCAATCGTCTTCGATTTTCTCCGCAAATCGTGATTTTTCTGCCTGAATCTCCGCAAAATACAAAGCACCCTCCGCCGAGCCGTTTCAGCGGAGGGTGCCTTATTCAGCAGATCATTTGTATATATGTTTGTATATATCGCGTCATGCCTTCTGGGCTGCCTTCTTCGTTGCGTGGAGGAAGACCGCCAGCATTGCAATGGCAAAGATGACACCGATGGGGTATGCCACTGCGGTGTTGTAAATGGTGGCGCCCTCTGCGGTCTTGCTGTTCAGCAGGCCGCCCAGGCATTCGGGAGCCAGAATGAAGTAGGTGGAAGAGACCGCGCTCATGAAGGTAGCGGGCACAGCGGTGATCCAGTAGTTCTTCTTCTCCTTGAACAGGTACATGGATGCAGCCCACAGAACGATCATGGCCAGCGTCTGGTTGGTCCAGCTGAAGTAGCGCCAGATCACGGTGTAGTTGATGAAGCCCAGCGCGTTGCCGATGCCCAGGAAAGCGCCCACGCCCAGAACCGGGATGCAGAGCTTCAGGCGGTTTGCGTAGCTGTCCTGATCGATCTTGAACCAGTCGGCCAGAGTCAGACGTGCGGAGCGGAATGCGGTATCGCCGGAGGTGATGGGGCACACCACAACGCCGACCATTGCCAGCGCGATGCCCACACCGCCCATGGTCTTAGAGCAGACATCATAAATGGCCTTGGACTGGCCCATGGCCAGCGCCTGTGCCAGACCGGTGTTCAATCCGCCGGTCACCTCGTACAGGCTGCAGCCTGCAGCGGCCCAGATCAGAGCGATAACGCCCTCGCAGACCATTGCGCCGTAGAACACGAAGTGGCCCTGCTTTTCACTCTTCATGCAGCGGGCCATCAGAGGCGACTGGGTGGAGTGGAAGCCGGAGATCGCACCGCAGGCCACCGTGATGAACATGAAGCTCCAGATGGGGGTGCTCGACGGATGCATGCTGCCGAAGTGATCCCAGATCTCCGGGATGGTGTAGGCAGGGTTGGTGAAGATGCCGAAGATGACGCCGATGGCCATGATGATCAGGCAGATGCCGAAGATGGGGTAGATCTTGCCGATGACCGCGTCGATGGAGATAAAGGTCGCGATAAAGTAGTACACCAGGATGATGATGAGCCAGAACAGCAGCGAGGTGAGCACGCCGGAAGCACCGCTCTGATGGCACAGCTCCACGATCAGGCCGGCGGGGCCTACCGCGAACACGGTGCCCACCATGATGAGCAGCACCACAGAGAACACGCGCATGACGTTCTGCATCACAGGGCCTAAGTATTTGCCGGTGATCTCAGCGATGGAAGCGCCGTCGTTGCGCTCACTCATCATGCCGGAGAAGTAGTCGTGCACGCCGCCTGCAAAGATGGTGCCGAAGGTGATCCACAAAAAGACCACCGGGCCCCACAATGCGCCCTGCATGGCACCAAAAATGGGGCCAAGGCCGGCGATGTTCAGCAGCTGAACGAGGAACAGCTTCCACTGGGGCATCACAACGTAGTCCACACCGTCATTGATGCGCACAGCAGGCGTTTCACGGTCGTCCGGGCCGAAGGTGTTGTCCACGATCTTACCATAGACAAAGTAGCCCACGATCAGGATCGCCAGACAGAGTAAGAAACTGATCATACCAGAAACCTCCTTTTTCTTTGTGCCGGGATGATGGAAGCATTTTCCATATTTTCCATCCATCCCGGCCGGCTTTCTGGGTCTATGTTAACATATTTTTCATAGAAGTGATAATATGCTTCTGGTATAGGGGCATATCAAAGGCCATATACCAGCAAAGATTTTTAGCTGATGCTTCGTTTCTTTTTCGTGCGGTTTATCAACAAAAAGACAGCCGCAGCGCATAAAGCGCCGCGGCTGTCGGCCAAATTCCTTTGCTTTCCGGTTTTTCTGCATTCCGATGTTTTGCCAGTTCTTAACCGGTTTCGGCGGTCATTTCACGGTCAGTGCCGCCTGCTTGTGCAGCAGCTGCACAAAGGTCTGCTCCTCCGGGCGCAGGGTCCCCCTGTCCGGATAGACCAAAACATCCTTCATGCGCTGGCGCTGGGCCGGACACTTCCTGAGCACCAGATGATACTGCTCCAGCGCCCGCCGGGGCATGGGCGACGCCCACATATAGGCATTAGGCAGGTTCTGCAGGATGGAGAACTGGCTGCACCGCTCGTACACATGGATGCGGCGGTTCGGGTTCGTGTGCCAGCGCAGGCCGCTGTCCTCGCCGCCGGGCAGCTGGAAATCACCGTGCAGGACCTCCATATAGCTGTTCAGCTGGGTGATGTCGGTCACCTCGCACTTTGACAGCGGGCCTTCCCGGTTGGTCAGCAGCCGGTATTCAAACTCCATCACCGGCTCCCGGTGCAGGCCGTGACGGTCGCAGTAGCGGTGGTAGTAATCCTCGTCCTCCTCCGCGTAGCGCAGCAGGGCCAGATGATAGCCCCGCCGCAGCACATGGTCCAGTGCTTCCATGGAGCCGGATTCCCGGATATGCACCCGCAGCTGCTGGCTTTCTGCCATCTGCTGCAAAAAATCCACCGTCGCGTAGGAAGCGTAGGTGGCGTGGGGCAGCACCACCCGCAGCTCCGCACAGCTGCTCTGCCGGCTGCGGGCATCCAGATCCAGCCGGTCCACCTCGTCCAGCACCCGCTCTGCCTGCCGGATAAAATGCCGTCCCTGTTCGGTGGGGATCATGCCGGTGGACGAGCGCTCAAAGATACGGATGCCGTATTCCTCTTCCAGATTCTTGAGCGCCTTGCTCACATTGGGCTGGGCCGCATACAGCTGCTTTGCCGCCGCGCTCACCGAGCCCCACTTGCGGATGGCCACCAGATAACGCAGTTCCGTAATATTCATGTGACTGCCCCCTGTTCCAAAAATCATTCCTATTTTATCAAGCCGGCCGGCCGGCTGTCAAGCCAAATGCGGTTGACGCGCCCCGCGCAGAGCTTTATAATAAAAATGCTGTATTTACAAAAAGGAGTTTAGCTGCTATGGAGACTACCTACCGCGTTCTGCGCATTGACGAACAGCTGTACGGCTGTGAGGAGCTGCCTGCCGGTCAGCCGGTGCTGTGCGATGTCACGCTGGCCGATGCCGCCGGGGCCCGGCGCACCCTGCCCTACCCGGACAAAGAGCTCACCCGCCTTGGCATCGACGAGGGCAGCACGGTCGTCCTGACCGCAGACGGAACGCTGAAAAAGGCATAAACACAGGAGGAACACATGAAAAAGATCAAAACCTCTGCCCTGATCGGTCTGGGCGCACTGGGCATCCTGTTCGGCCGCAAAATGCCCGGCGTGCAGGTCATCGCCGATGAGGACCGCATTGCCCGCTACTCTGCCGAACCGGTCGTCTGCAACGGCGAAGAATGCAAGTTCTCTTACGTCACCCCCGCCGAGGGCAGGCCGGTAGACCTGCTTCTGGTGGCCGTCAAGGCCACGGTGCTGGAACAGGCCATTCAGGACATTGCAAAGTTCGTAGGGCCGGACACCGTCATCCTCAGCGTGCTGAACGGCATCACCAGCGAGGAGCACATTGACGCAGCCTATCCCGGCCACACCCTGTGGAGCGTTGCCATCGGCATGGACGCCACCCGCACCGGGCGCACGCTGGTGTTCAATCAGGCGGGCAAGATCCAGTTCGGTGAGCGCAGCGGCGAAATGACCGACCGCGTGCAGGCCGTGGCCGACTATCTGGACGAGTGCGGCATTGCCAACGAGCCCTGTGGGGATATTCTTTACAAGCAGTGGAACAAGCTGATGGTGAACGACGGCCTGAATCAGGCCGCAGCCGCCTTCGACCAGCCCTACGGCGGCCTGCGCCAGCCCGGCGAAGCACAGGACATGATGCGCGCGGCCATGCAGGAGGTCATCCGGCTGGCGAACCTTGAGGGCGTGCCCCTGCCGCCGGACAACGATGTGAGATTCCTCGACGCCATGATGCCCACCTTCAACCCCGATGGCATGCCCAGCATGCGGCAGGATGTGCTGGCAAAGCGCCCCACCGAGGTGGAGGAGTTTGCCGGTGTGGTGCGCCAGCGGGCCAAGAAGTACGGGATGCCCACCCCTGCCAACGACTTTTTCTACACCCGCATCCGCGAGATCGAAGCGGGATATGACCAGTAAGGAGCCGCCCATGCATACGCTTTATTTCACTCGCCACGGAGAAACCGTCTGGAACGTTGAAAACAAGATCTGCGGCATGACCGACAGCCCCCTCACCGAGCGGGGCCGCCAGCAGGCCCGGAAGCTGGGCGAAGCCGTCAAGGCCAGCGGGGTGCACATCGATGAGATCCTCTACTCTCCCCTGTCCCGCGCCGCCGACACCGCCATGGCCATTGCCGAGGCCACCGGCCTGCCCGCCCGGTGTGAGCCGCGCCTGCGGGAGCAGTGCTTTGGCAAATACGAGGGCACGCCCCGCAACGGCGGCGAGTTCCGCGTTTCCAAGACCCACTTTGCCGACCGCTACGACGGCGGCGAGAGCATGATGCAGCTGGCCCAGCGCATCTACAACCTGCTGGACGAGCTGAAGGCCGACACTGGCAAGACCTATCTGCTGGTGGCCCACAACGGCATCGCCCGGGTGGTGCAGTCCTATTTCTACGACATGACCAACGAGGAATACGCAGCTGCGGGCATCAGAAACTGCGAACTGGTGGAATACCATTTTGAATGATATCAGCGGAAATATTATTTTTATAATTTGCAGTTCCGAAACGACTGCGGTCGTTTCGGAACTGCTTTTTCACCGATCGGGCCGTATTGGTCAAATGCATCTTTTCCGCTGCGCGACGGCCGCAGGCCGACAGCGGCAAGATGCCGTTTATCTCCACGACCTTCCCCGTGAAAAGTGAAAGCCAGAAAATCCGCAGATTTTCTGGCTTTCTTTCTATAAAAAATAATTTTTCCTCTGATATTGTCAGAGCGAAGCGGAGACAATTTTAAATCTGTCAGCCTTTATACAGCCCAAACAGCTTGAGCAGCTTCTGCCAGAAGGTCAGGGTCACAGCCGCCGGTTCCGGCTGGGCTGTCGGGGCCGGGGCTGTGATGGCAGTGGTCTGCAAAGCAAACTGCACCGCACTCACCTCAGTGTTCTCTGCCGAGGTGAAGCTCTGCACCTCCCCGCCGCCGGAAAGACTGTTCAGCAGGCTGTCCAGCTGGGCACCCATGTCGATGCCGGAAACGCTGCTGCGCAGCTCGCCGGTGCCGCCGGTCAGCTGAGACGCCCCCTCCGCCAGCTGCGCAACGCCCGCTTTCAGCTGGGCTACGCCGTCGGTGTAGGCGTTCAGGCCGTCGTCCAGCTGGACGTACTGGGCGGCAAGCTGGTTCACGCCGTCGGTGAGCACCGAGAGATTGCCCAGCATCCCGGTCAGCACACCGGCCAGCTGCCGCACCCCGGCGTCAAACTCGCCGTAGCTGCCGTTCAGGGTGCTGCTGCCCTCGTGCAGCTGGGCAATTCCGCCGTTCACGGTGTCGAGATAGGTCTGCATGGCATCGATGTTGGCCGTAGACCCCTGCAAAAGCAGGATCACATCCTTGAGCTGCGGCATCATCCACACCATGCCCTGCAGCTGCTCAATGGCCTTGGCGTTGCCCTCCTTTACCACGTCAAGGTCAAGGCCGTTCTCCCGGAGGATGGCCTTGTAGGCTTCAAAGCTCACCTGCTGTTCCAGCTGTGCCGCGCCTTCATCCAGCCGGGCAATGCCGTCCCGGATCTGGGTGGAGGCATCCAGCAGGGTGTTCAGCTCGTCGGTGGAGGCCGAGATGCCGTTCAGCGCGGTCTGCATCTGGGTCAGTGCCCCACGCACCCGGGCTGAGCCGCCGGTCAGAGCGGCAGAATTGCCGTTCAGGGTGTCGATGCCCGCCTGCACCTGCGCGATGCCGTCTGCCAGCGCGTTGGCACCATCGTCCAGCTGCACGGAACCGCTCTGCAGCTGTTCCAGCATCCCGGTCAGGTCCATATCCCCGAGGTCGAGGTTCAGATTCAGCCGCACACCGTTCAGGGAAACGGCGTCCATGGCAAAGTCCGTCACATCGGCGGTGACGGTCACATCGCTGTCCGCGCCCGGCAGCAGGATGTAGGAGAGCTGCTTTTTGCTGCCCACATTCGCCACCGTAGCGCCCGGCGCGCTGATGTTCCGGGCAAGCTCGGTGTCCAGACTCATGGTCACCTGCAGCGCGTAGTCGTCAAAAAAGCTGCCGGTGCAGTCCGGGTTGCGGCTCACCTGCAGCCGGATGGAAAGCGCACCGCTTTTGCCGCCCAGCTCGTCGGGGCTGATCTCCGCCCCGTCCAGCGTATAGGTCAGCTTTACCACCCACGGCAGGGCCGTGGCGGCGTCCATGGTGCCCTCATAATAGAGCTTGCCGTCCTCGGTCACATGCACCGTGACCGTATCGCCGCTCTGCTCCACGGCATCGCTCGTGGTCATGTTGCGCACGGCAGTGTAGCTGCCGTGGTCCGCAACGGTGTCCCCCGCCTGCACGGAAAAGCTGTTCACGGCGTACACGCCGGTCACAGCACCGGAGGCCGTCAGGTTTGCATAAATGACCTCTTCCTTGGCAGCGGAGGCTGCTGCAAAAGCCGGCAGACTGCTGCCCGCCAGCAGGCAGCCTGCCAGTGCCAGCGCCAACACCCGGCGCGCAAATCGATGTTTCATCTCGGTCAAGCCTCCTTCGGCTGTTTTTTCTTTTTTATAATGAGCGGGTCGGCCAGATATAAAAAGCCCGGCAGTGCCGAAAGCACGATGGCCAGCGACACCAGACTGCCCACGCCCAGAAAATTGCCCAGCTGGCCCAGCAGCTGGTTTGTGGAAATGGCTCCCATCAAAAAGCCCACCACCGCCATGGCGCTGCCGGTGGTGCTGACCGAAGTGGTCACGGCGGACACCGTGGCCGCAACGGCTTCTTTGCGGCCCAGCGTCTCCCGGAACTCCTGATAGCGGTCGGAGAAGAGGATGGCGTAATCCACCGTAGCACCCAGCTGCACCGAGCTGATGATGAGATAGGCAATGTAGAACACGTACTGGCCCCGGAAGTACGGGATGGCCAGATTGATCCAGATGGCGGTCTCGATGCTGAGCACCAGAATGATGGGCAAAAGCAGCTGGCGCTTCATGAGGAGCAGGATCAGGAACACCGCGCCGATGGCCAGCAGGTTCACCTTGACCATGTCAGCCGTGATAGTGTCCATCAGGTCATAGGTGCTCACGCCCTGACCGGCCAGATAATAATTGTCCGGGTAATATTGCTGCACCGTGGCGCGCACCCGCTCCACCAGCGCAAAGGCCCCATCACCCTCGGTGTCGGCGTCCACCGTAAGCACCAGACGGGTGTAGCCGCCGGAGACCAGCAGCCCCAGCGTGTCCCCGGGCACGAACTCCGGCGGGATGGACGCGCCTGCGTTGTCCACATAGGAAAGGATGCCGGTCACCTCCGGGATGGCGTGCAGTGCATCCGAAAGCTTTTGCTGCGTAGCGGTGTCGCCCTCCGGCACCAGTACAACGTAGGTGTCGCTGCGGCCAAAGGTCTCCTCGATGGCGGCGGTGTCCGCACCCAGACGGGTGTTCTCGCCAAACATGTGGGCGGCACCGTAGTAATACTGGTTCGAGTTAGAGGCCAGATAGCTGGGCACCATCAGGACGACCAGCACCAGTGCCATGGGCAGCATGATACGGGCCACAAAGCGGCCGAACTTGTCAAAGCTGGGCAGCAGGGGCCTGTGGTGGGTCTTATCCATCCACTTGTAGCACGCCAGCGTCAGCGCGGGCATGAAGGTGAACACGGTGACAAGGCTCAGTACCACGCCCTTTGCCAGCGCAAGGCCCAGGTCCGGGCCGATCTGGAACTGCATGAGCACCAGTGCCAGAAAGCCGATGACGGTGGTCAGGCCGCTGGACAGGATGGAGCCGGTGGATCTGCACAGGGCGTCCACCATGCACTCCTCCGGGCTGGCACCGGGGTTTTCGGCCCGGCACTCCGCAAAGCGGTGGATCAGGAACACCGAGTAGTCCAGCGAAACCGCCAGCTGCAGGATGCTGCCCGCCGCATTGGTGACAAAGGAGATGGTGCCAAAGATGAGGTTCGTGCCATTGTTGAGCAGGATGGCCGCCCCCAGACCCGTCAGCACCAGCAGCGGCTCCGCCCAGGAATCGGTGGTCAGGATCAGGATGAGCAGCACATACACCACCGCGATGGCAGCGATCTTTGCCACCTCGGTCACGGTGGAGTTGGTGGCAACGGCAGTGGAGACCGCCGCGCCCTCCAGCGCGTTGCCCTCCCCGATCAGCTCCCGCACGGCAGCCACGGCTTCCAGACGCTTCTCGTCCTCCACCGTCACGGTGAACAGGGCGCAGCCATCCTTATAATAGCTCTCCACCGTGGCGGTGTCCTGCATCTGCAAAGGCACCGTCACATCCAGACTGTCGTCCAGCCATGCAACGGAGGACACTCCGTCGATGGCGGCAAGCTTTTCCTTGTACTCCAGCGCCTGCGGCACCGTCACATCCCGCACCATGACCCGCATGTTGGGGATGCCGCCGGTGAAAGCACCGTTCATCACCTCGATGGCGGTGGTGGAGGGGGATTCCGGCGGCAGATAGTCGTTGATATCATAATCCACCTGCACCCGGCTTGTGGCAGCCATGCTCAGCACAGCCGCCAGTGCAAACACCGCCAGCACCAGCCTGCGGCGGCGCACGATGGCGGTATAAAAACGTTTCATCAAAACAGGAGTTCTCCTTTCCGGATCTATGAAAAAACTTTTATCATTCTAACAGGTTTGATAAACGTTGGGAAGAGACAGTTTATGAATTTTGGCCCCGAATGCCGATTTTTTTGATTTTTCTGCCTTGACAACAAAAATAAATTCTGATATGCTCTTTTTCGGTTCATCGGAGGACCGTTTTCAACGTAATTTGAAACGGGCCGGATAAGATGCCGTGCAGACAGCGCCCCGCCGGAGGTTTCGTTGCCGTAGTGACGAAGCAGATCGAGGCAGGGCGTGCACTCGCGGACATTTATCCGGCCCGTTTTTGCACCTTGTGCAGAAAGGAGGACGCCATGTCCAAGCAGCGGATCCAGCTTTCCGATCACTTTACCTATCCCCGCCTTTTGCGGTTCGTGCTGCCCTGCATCGGCACCATGCTGTTCACCTCCATCTACGGCATCGTGGACGGCCTGTGTGTCTCCAACTTTGTGGGCAAGACGGCCTTTGCGGCGGTCAACCTCATCATGCCGCTGCCCATGCTGCTGGGCACCATCGGCTTTATGCTGGGCACCGGCGGCAGCGCCATCGTGGGCATCACGCTGGGCGAGGGCGACCAGAAAAAGGCCGACCGCTATTTTACCCTGTTCCTGCTGGCGGCTCTGGTCTCGGTCAGTGTGCTGGCGGTGCTGGGCATTGTGTTCCTGCGGCCCATTGCCGTGCTGCTGGGGGCAAAGGGAGAGCTTTTGGACTACGCGGTGCGCTATGGACGCATCCTGATGGTGTCCCTGCCCACCTTTGCGCTGCAGAATATGTTCCAGAGCTTTTTCGTCACCGCCGAAAAGCCGCATCTGGGCTTTTACTTCACGGTGGGCGCGGGCTGCACCAACATGGTGCTGGACGTGCTGCTGGTGGGCATCCTGCACTGGAGCGTGGAGGGTGCCGCCATTGCCACCATGCTCAGCCAGGTGGTGGGCGGCCTGCTGCCGGTGTTCTACTTCCTCAACCGGAAAAACACCAGCCTGCTCCACCTCTGCCGCCCGCAGTTTGAGGGCGGTGTGCTGCTGAAAGCCTGTGTGAACGGCTCCTCTGAGCTGATGACCAACCTTTCCATGTCGCTGGTGAACATCCTGTACAACTATCAGCTGCTCCGCTTTGCGGGCGAGGATGGCGTGGCCGCCTATGGTGTGATCATGTACGCATCCTTCCTGTTCGTGGCGGTGTTTGTGGGCTACGCCGTGGGCAGCGCGCCCATCGTCAGCTACCACTATGGTGCCAATAACCGCAAAGAGGTCAACAACCTCTACCGCAAGAGCCTGAAGCTCATCGGCGTGGTTGCGGTGGTAATGACCATCGGCTCCATGTTCATCATCCCCCATGTGGCCCGCTTCTTTGTGGGCTATGATGAAAACCTGCTCATTCTGACCACCCGGGCCTTCCGGCTCTATGGCCTGAGCTTCCTCATCATGGGGTTCAACGTCTATGCGTCCTCCTTCTTCACGGCGCTGGGCGATGGCGTGACCTCGCCCTCACGAAAGCTCTGAATGCCGTGGTAGCCGACGACCTTTCCCCGCAGACCGAACCGCTGCTGGACGGCGATCATCTCGGCGTAGGCATTCTGAGCCGAGCAGTTGATACCGCCCACGAACATCTTGCGGTCGGTCTTATCGTCGTTCTCTGCGTAGCGCAGGGCGGCGTACAAATCCTCGTCGAGATATTCCGGGGCGGTGGTCTTGTCGGGATTGTCGGCGTAGTCCAGCGTGGCTTTCAGGTTTTTGAACACGGGCCAAAATCCTGTAACAGCCATACCGCATCACCCCTTCCCGGCAGCAGGAATTCTGCTGTGAGCTGCTTCAGCACCGTGTAAATTTCCTTGTCCAGCTCCGGTGAACTGGCTTTATCCGCAAGCTCGCTCAGCTTTTCAAGACAAACAAAAAGAGCGTCAGGCGGAACTGCTCTCGGCTCGTACCCCAACGCTCTTTGCTTCACATATTCGGTCGTACTCAGCCCGCACTTGCGGGCCTTTGATTGAATCTTCTCTTTCTCCCTTACCGTCACACGGACGGCGATACGAACATCTTTCCCCATACACATCTCTCCTTTCGGGGGATTGGGGGCTGCGCCCCCAAAGAGTCAGCCAATTTCGGCTGTGATTGGACTTTTGTGG
>ERZ507033.633-NODE-633-length-14809-cov-6.175952_pt1 | contig 14809 bp, 10 predicted proteins | sample MGYA00512874_ERZ507033 | MGnify/ENA metagenome assembly ERZ507033
CACATCAAACCAAAAATTTTCGAATGAATGCCAGGATGTTATGGAGTCTTTTATTGACAAAACAAATGATGGAATAGAAATTATAAGTTATGAAATCATTCAATTAGGAGAAATTTATGAATCATTGGCAGGAATGACAAATCATACAGTTTTTTTAAAAAATGTAGAATTGTATGATTATGGCGTTTTAGAAAGAAATGAACAAGAAATAGGATATTATGGGAAAATTTCTGTTAGTACTATATCAACTTGGTGGAAAGAGTATGGAACACATTTATTTTCAAAAAATATTAGATACTACAAAGGTGATACAGAAGTAAATAATGGAATAAGAAATGTTCTTTTAGAAGAACCAGAAAATTTTTTGCTATTCAATAATGGCATAAAAATAGTAGCCGATAAGATTAGCAAAGCCCTTTACAAATCAGTTGGTAGAAAATTTGGATTGTTTACAATGGAAAACGCAAGTATTGTTAATGGTGCTCAAACTACAGGATCAATTGGTGAATTATTTTCTTCCAATCAAAATAATATTGAAAATGCATATGTTTTAATTCAAATGATAAGTTTGGAATCATTGGAAAATGACATGAATGATAAAATAACAAAATATTCAAATACTCAAAACAAAATTGAGAATAAGGATTTTGTAGCATTAGATCCTAATCAGAAAAGATTGCAGCAAGATTTTGCAATGGAAGGTATTGAGTATTATTATAAGTCTGGATATACAATTAGCGATGAAAGAAAATGTTGCAGTATAGATGACGTTGCAATTGCTGTTGGTTGTGGATTGAACAATATCTCTCTTGTAGGTACAATAAAGGGCAATTATGGAAAAATATTCGAAAAAATAGACAAGCCTCCATATACAGATATTTTTTGCAATAAGCATTCAATATATTTTATATGGAATAATATTTTGATTTATCGTAAATTTGAGATAATAAATGCAAATTACCAAAAAAACAATTCAAAATCAAATAAGCTTATTAGTGTTCATGGCAACAGATTTTTACTGCATATATTTCTTAATATATTTTCGAACAAGTACAATTTAAAAGCAGCATTTTTAACAGATTCAGAAATAAACCAGATAACTGAAGAAATAAAACAAAATTTGCCTAAAGTAGTTGATCAACTTGTTTTAATTAAAAATACAGATTTTCCGGATTCCTATCTTGCTAATATTTTTAAAAATGGAAAAAGATGTGAATCATTGTTCTATAAATTAAGCGAAACTGATATTTATAAATCCATCCAAGAAATAGGCGTATTAGTATAATAGCGTAAAAAGCTTAATTTCTTATAAAAGCTATGAATTAACCTTCTGGATGTTTAACAAGCTGTTCCCGTTCATGATTGGAAAGCTGAAACAAGCAGATGATCGCTTTTCTGCATCTCTATGGCTCGCCGAAAGGTGCATTCAAGGGAATGCTAAAAAACAAAAAAAATTCCAGGAAATGATGTCCAAAGTCGCATTGCAAACTCATTCAGAAGCATATTGAAATATAGCGTATTTGGAATCCCATTCTCTCATAAAACAGCACGCCAAGAACCCACTATTTATGGTTTTGGCGTGCTTGTTTTGTTATATAAAGTCTTCCTCCGCAAGTAATTCAGCCTGTGCAATGTTCCCTCTAGTCCACCACATATTTCGTAAGTCTGCCTTATTTACATAGATTCTCTTGAATTTAGTACTGCTGTCGTCCAAAAGCATATGCCTCTTTTCTTTCTCTTTCTTTTACTTTCTTTCGTTTCTTTCACAAATATAGCATAAGAAATAGAAAAAGTCAAGCATTTCCCCAGCAGTCAATCTTACGATTTCACGCTGGAATCGATTCTATGCAGAAAAAAGCATCATGACACCAGCCGCTCACAATGCCTGCTCAAAAATTTTTGATGTGTTCCACCTTTATACGAACAACTCAACAACTAACACATAACTAACAAGGTGCAAAAAGTCCCCTAAAATCCGATATTTTTGTTTCTCAAAGAGATAAGGAAACATCGATTTTTTGTCGATATTGCGTTATTTCTTTTGTTTCAGAAGTCCATTTGGACAACTTCTGGACAACTAAAAAGTATTTTAAAATCGCTCTGTGTTTTGCAGAGCGATTTTTTTATGTTGCTGTAATTTTTGTTTTTTATTCAGTTAGCTTTTTCTCATCAGTCAGCTTTTTCTCAATAGAATCCGCCAACACTTTTCGTGTACTGCTAAGCACATCTGCATAAATATCAGCTGTGACATTGATGTCACAATGCCCCAAATGGTCGCTGATGATTTTGAGAGCTACGCCCATATTCAAAAGTATCGTAGCATTACGCTTTCCATTATTTTAACATGTTTTCTCCAAAAAAGCAAGTTCCGCACCCCATCCCCTACAAAATTTTCAAAAAACATGGACAACACCGGAAAACTGTGCTATAATAAGAGATAGAGCCTTCGGGCACATAAATGTTAAGGAGGACCTTGTATGTCAAAAAAGCCGTATTATATCACGACACCGATTTACTATCCGTCGGGAAATCCCCATATCGGGCACTGCTATACAACAGTTGCCTGCGATTCTATCGCACGGTACAGACGAATGCAGGGCTATGATGTGATCTTCCTCACCGGAACTGATGAACACGGTCTGAAAATCGAACAGAAAGCGGCGGCAAAGGGTATCACGCCGAAAGAATATGTAGATGAGATCGTCAAGACCTTCAAGGCACTGTGGGAAAAGATGCACGTCAGCTATGACCGCTATATCCGCACCACCGATGACTACCACATAGAAACCGTACAGAAGATCTTCAAGCGTCTGTACGATCTGGGATACATCTATAAGGGTGAATATAAGGGCAAGTACTGCACCCCCTGTGAAAGCTTCTGGACCGAGTCCCAGCTGGACGAAAACGGCTGCTGTCCGGAGTGTCACCGCGAAGTCGTCGAGGCAAAGGAAGAAGCCTACTTCATGAAAATGGCTCCCTTTGCAGAGCGTATCGAAAAGCTGCTGCTGGAAACCGACTATCTCCAGCCCAAGACCCGTGCAGTGGAACTGGTCAACAACTTCATCAAGCCGGGGCTGGAAGACCTCTGCGTTTCCCGCACCTCTTTCACATGGGGCATTCCGGTCACTTTCGATCCGAAGCACGTGGTCTATGTCTGGGTAGACGCTCTGTCCAACTATATCAGTGCACTGGGCTATGAAAACAACGCCTACCACGATTTCGACAAGTACTGGCCGGCAGATGTGCACATGGTTGCCAAAGACATCATGCGGTTCCATGCCATTGTCTGGCCGGCAATGCTGATGGCTCTGGATCTGCCGCTGCCGAAGCATCTGGCAGTTCACGGCTGGATCACTTTCAACGGACAGAAAATGTCCAAGTCGCTGGGCAACGTGGTAGACCCGTTCCTGCTGGCTGACCGCTACGGAGCAGATGCGATCCGCTACCATATCCTGCGGGAAATGGCTCTGGGTGCAGACAGTTCGTTCTCCAACGAGATCATGATCAACCGTATCAACTCCGATCTGGCAAACGGTCTGGGCAATCTGGTTTCCCGTACCGTGGCAATGGTGGACAAGTACTTCGGCGGCACTCTGCCGACCGAACGCCAGTCCGGCGAATTTGACGAGGAACTCATCGCCGCAGCCACCGGTCTGACTGCAAAGCTGGAAGGTCTGCTGGATCAGACGCAGCTGAACCACATGCTGGCAGAGATTTTCCAGGTGGTTTCCCGTGCCAACAAGTACATCGACGAAACCGCACCGTGGATTCTGGCAAGAGAGGAAGCAAACCGCACCCGTCTGGCAACGGTGCTGTACAACCTGCTGGAAACCATTCGTATCATCACCGTTCCGCTGAGTGCATTCATGCCGGAAACCATGCCGAAGATCTGGGAGCAGATCGGGGCATCGGAAGCCGACGTGGCATACAGCACCGCTGCGGTATTCGGCACACTGCCGGCAAATGTGACCGTGCACAAGGGTGACATCATCTTCCCGCGTATCGACGTGGAAAAGGAGATCGACGAACTGAACCAGCTGATTCTGGCAGCACAGCCCAAGGAAGAACCGCAGGAGCCGGAATTCACACCCCAGCCGCTGGCAGAGGAGATCGACATCGACACCTTTGGCAAGACCGATCTGCGTGTAGCAAAGGTGCTGGAATGCGAAAAGGTGAAGAAGTCCAAGAAGCTGCTGAAGCTGCAGCTGGACGACGGCATGGGCGGCAGACAGGTGGTTTCAGGCATTGCACCGTGGTACAAGCCGGAAGACCTGATCGGCAAGAAGATCGTTCTGGTGGCAAACCTGAAGCCGGCAAAGCTGTGCGGCGTGGAAAGCTGCGGCATGATCTGTGCGGCAGATATGCCCAACGGTGATGTCAAGGTGATCTTCCCTGACGAAAGCCTGCCGGTAGGCTCGAAGATCCGCTAAAACAAAATCAAAATCGTATCAAAGAAGCCGTACCCCGGAGTGGAACATTTCCGGGGTACGGCTTTTCTGTTGGGCTGGGTATATCAGCACGAAAATCAATTCTATTGGATACTTGAGGGGGAATACCCCTCCACCAGCTTCGCTGGTCCCCCTCCCCTTTCAGAGGAGGCTTATTCGGCTCCCCTGAAAGGGCACCCGTAGGGCGTGCCTTGTGCTGAGCTGGCAGCCGTAAGGCTGACTGAGGGGTTATCTGTAATTCTTCTAAAAATCAACTTTCATGCTTTTCAAGAGGGACTTTCTAAGAAACTCACGCCACCAGCTTCTGCCGGAGCAGTGCCAAGTCGAAGCCGTTGACAGTGCCGTCTGCGTTGAGGTCAGCGGTCTGCCACTGGGATTGTGTCAGGGTGCGTTCCTGTAGAAGGTATCGCTGGAGTAGAACGGCATCGGCGGCGGTGAGGGTGTTGTCGGAGTTGAGGTCGCCGAGTGAGATAGCATTAGTTTTTACAGCAATTATGCTAGATGTTTCTGTATAATATCTATTACTACATTCAATTTTGTAGTAATACGTTGTAGCTGACTTCAAATTATTATCTGTTATTTCCGTACCCTTTCCATCTGTGCTTTCATTCACCAATTCCCAATATTTCTTATCAGTACTTCGATAAACTTTACGTTTATCAACATAATAACTATCAGATAAATTTAATGTTATACTATTATTTGTTGACGTGCTGACAATATCACCAATTTTCGGAGATCCATAAGTAGCATTTTCATAATACAGTGCTATTGTTTGTGCACTAGAGTCATTTTTTGTGTGCATTTCAATATTTGTTCCTGATTCAAAAATCGCATGATCTATATCGAGCACCATAGAGGTATAAGCTGCTCTTATAACAAATCCACCACCATCTTTTCCGTAAATAAACCATTTTTGATTATCTCCCCCATTATATTCATCGGTAAATACATTTGTAAAATCTGTTGTCCCCAAGCCATAAGCATCTAACACTCGACCTGTTGCAAAGTTTGTTATAACATAACTTCCGTCAGATTGCCTATTAAAACGCCACATTTCTGCTGTTATCCCTTCTTCTTTTTTTAATTCAACATTATAATCTTTGTCTTCTCCAAAAGCACAGAATGTAATCCAAGGCTCTTTTGCAAGAATAACTGAATCAAATTGTTCTCCCAAATCTACTGGTGTCAAAGAAGAATACCATGGACGTTCAATAACTTTGAAATATACAACATTACTATCTACATATCCTGCTGAATTCCATGCGGTTACATAAACCGCATACTCACCCACATCGTTCATTATATTTGAAGATGTATTTCCATTACATTCCTGTGTGAGTGCACGTACTCCATTAACGTCAACTCCCATTGTATAATTTGTTGCATAGTCTGATGCCATAGAAAAATTAACTGTATCTCCACTATAGAAAACAGTTTGATTATTCTCTACAGATAGCGTTGCCCAAGTCGGCGGATTCGGATTCGGATAATTCGGTCTCAAATACAACCGAATCGAACCGCCCATGCTTTTCGCAACGCTCTGTGCATTTCTCTCTCCGGCACATCTTCCGCCAGGATAAGTTTTCCCCTGGTTATTACCGCCGGCACAGTACACAGTGCCACCCTCGACCCTTGTTACAATTTCCACGTGCGACCATGAAAAAAACAACAGGTCTCCCGGCTGCGGCGAAGATACTACAACCGCACCTCTTTTTCGCATCTTTTTTTCAAAATCTGCAACCGTTCCACCGTGTGCAACGATTGAATCATCACATCCGGCATTTTCAAGGCAGTCCGCAACATATTCATCACACCATGCCCCATAATCGACCCCAGAATACCCAAAATCAGAACAAGTTCGACCAGCTTGTGATTTCGCTATCGTCGCAACATCCTGTGCAACATTGCCGGTCAGAGTATATCTGCTCTTATCAAAGCCATCCTTTCGACAGCAAATCGCAGAGACTGTCAGTGTATTCATTGACAAAGAACCCAGATATGTTCCAAATAACACAATGCTGACAAACGCCGCAACCCACTGGACAAACCATTTTCTTCTGCATGTTTTCATTTGTACCAACTCCTTCAATTTTAAAGTAGTCACATCTGACTTCTTTTTTTCTATTATAATCCATTTAGATTGAAAAGTCAATATCTTTTAGTCATTTATGATAAAATAAATGCAAAAAGGAGTGGCACAAATGGCTTTTTATCAGCGAATCCGCGACTTGCGGGAAGATGCAGACAAAACACAAACTGAAATTGCAGCATATCTGGGAACAACTGCCCAGTATTATGGCAAATATGAAAAGGGAGAACGAGAACTTCCCTTTTCCCGTGCCGTCCTGCTGGCGAATTTCTACGATGTCAGTCTGGACTATCTCGCCGGGCGCACCAATCTCCCGAAAAATCCCCACGGGATCACCATTGCAGACGATGCCCTGCTGGTGCTGCAAAAATACACCGCCCTCACCGAACGCAACAAGGGCAGGCTGGAGCAGTTTCTCGACACCCTCTCCGAACAACAGGCTCAGCAAAAAGAAACACGATCGTCCGTGTGAAATAGCAAAAAGCGTACCGTCCTAGACGATACGCTTTTTTTCATTTCGCATAAGCACTGCATAATGTCACGCTGCCGGAAAAATCGGCATATTCCACCGAAAGATACCAGTCGCCGCCGCTGCCGGTGATCTCCTGTGAGATGTTCCCGTTTGCATCGGGTGTGAGCCACAGTTCGTCGCTGCCGTTTTTCACGATCAGCTGCACAAAGCCGGACTGGCAGGCAACCGAGCCCGTGACTTGCAGCCGCCTTTCCTGCAAGCTGCACCCGCCGAAAACCACATCTTTTCCCCGTGCCTGCCGACATGTGGCGGCATAGGCTCCGGTGTAGTTGTCGCTCCCGCAGGTTCGCGTACCAATGAGCTTGTGCTCCGAGGTACGTGCCAGCGAGCCCATGGAGGACACCACCTTTTCATAGCCGTGCAGCAGGTCCGCTTTCCCGCCGCAGCCCACGCTGCAAACCAGTGTCAGCAGCAGCGGCAGCACCCAGATTTTCCGCAGTTTCATTCTGCATTGCCCCTTTCCAACAGCCAGTTCATGATTTTCCACACCGCACCGGCAATTCCCAGAAATACCGCCAGCGGCACGGCTGCGACTGCCAGCAGCATCAGCCCCACAGCCAGCACTGCCCCGCGGTAAATTCGCTGCCGCATCATTTTACCAGCTGGTAGTAGCTGCGGGAAGTTGCCTTGTACATGACCGCATACAGCACTGCAAACACCAGATAGCTGCCCACAGTCACGCCCACCAGCAGCGGCGTATTCGACAGCCCGAACATCATCAGCAGCTTCCGGAGCAGCGGGAACGCAAAGCACAGATGCACACCCGATGCCAGCAGCGGTGCGGCAAAGACTGTCAGAATCTGGGAGTTGATGCTCTTTTTGATCTCCTTTCGGGTCATGCCCACCTTTTGCAGAATCTCGAACCGTGCTGCATCTTCGTAGCCCTCGGAGATCTGCTTGTAGTACATGATCAGCACCGTGCCGAACAGGAATACCACGCTCAACAAAATGCCCAGATACAGCAGCCCGCCGAACAGGGAGTAGAAGCTGTACCGCTGCATCTCCAAACTTTTGACTTCGTAAAAATATTCCTGATGTGTCTGTGCGTTGTCGGCAAACTGCTGCTCCAGTTGTTTTTCCAGTTCCATCTGTGTGTCTGCGTTGCAGTCCAGATCAAATCCCAGCCAGGTCTGATAGCTAGATGCCATTTTTTCGCCGTAGACAGAATACTGATACTCGTAGAGCCGGCTCATAGTTTCGCCGTCCGGAACCACCAGGTACATGGTCGGATAGGTCGCAATGGCATTGTCACCGCTTTCAAGAAAGTCAGGAACCTGCTTCCTGATATGAAATTGGAACTGGTCATCGATATTCAGGGCATCTCCGCTGAACGTTCCGCGAAACATACACAGCAGCACTTCATTTTCGCCCAGTGTTTCTGTTGTGCCGGTGATTTTTTCGTAGGTGTCCAGTGTCACAATATTCAGCATGACCAGTTTGTCGATGCTCTCCGCATACTGAGTGCCGCTGACTTCCGTATACTGTTTTACCGAGAGATTGCTGCCCTGCCTTAACGCCGCGAAATTCAGATTGTTGTAGGCGAGTTCATTCTTTCTGGTCTGATGCGATGTCTGCAATACAGCATCGACCTGCTGTTCGATGTAAGATGACGCCGCAACACTCTGGTCGTAGTCCTTAGTGAAAACGCCGACTTCCAGATCTCTGGGATAGCGGGTGTGCAGGCTGGCATCTTCGCCGATCCGCAGACAGAGAGAGGACGAGATCATCACCAGCACGCCGGTGGAGAGGATACAAATGGAAGCTAGACTGGCACCGTTCCGCTTCATGCGGTAGGACATAGAGGAAACGGAAACGAAGTGGTTCAGTTTATAGTAGTACTTTTTGTTTTTCTGGAGCAGCTTGCACAGTGCCACAGAGCCGCAGATGAACAGCAGGTAAGAAGCGATAATGACCAGCACAATGGCAATAAACAGCACCAACAATGCCTTTATGGGATCTTTTGTGGTCAACGCCAGATAATACGCGGTACCCAGCAATAACATGCCCAGCAGTGCCAGTATCCAGCGTGCCTTCGGCGGCTTTTCGCCGGTCTTTTCCCCGTGGAGCAGTTCTATTGGCTTTGCCACACGGATCTGTCCCAGCGAATACAGCAGGATCAGCACAAAAGACAGGACTGTCAGAAACAGGGTATTTCGCACCGCAGAAGGTTCAATGACAAATGCCAGAGAAGCCTGATTGGACAGCATTTTCGCCGCACAGAGTTCCGCCAGCTTGGACAGGAGAATGCCCATGCCCAGACCGCCGACAATGGAAACGGCAAACAGCATGAGATTCTGCCACAGGAGCACGCGGGCGATATTGCCCTTTCCCATGCCCAGAATATTATACAGTCCGAACTCCGTTTTCCGGCGACGCATGAGGAACGAATTCATGTAGAACAGAAAGATGACGACAAAAAATGCCACCACCGGCACGCCCCATGACAAGATCAGCTGCATATCACCGCCGCCACGCATCTGTTTGACGGATTTGTTGTAGGTGAGATAGGACACGATGTAAAACATCATGACCAGTCCGATGCTGGTCAGCAGAAACGGCACATAGGTTTTCTTGTTCTTGATAATGCCGTGCCATGCCAATTTGGGATAGAGATGCATGTTCATCGTGCCTCACCTCCGGTAGTCAGCAATGTCAGAGTGTCCGAAATCCGCTGATAGAACTGTTCGTTGGTGTCGTTCCCCCGATACAGCTGGTGGAACACTTCGCCGTCCTTGATAAACATCACCCGTCCGGCACTTGCCGCCGCCTTGGTGGAGTGGGTCACCATGACAATGGTCTGTCCCGACTGGTGGATCGCCGAAAACAGTGCCAGCAGTTCATCAGAGGAACGGGAGTCCAGTGCACCGGTAGGCTCATCTGCCAGAATCAGCCGCGGGTTGGTGATCAGGGCACGAGCCACGGCGGCACGCTGTTTCTGTCCGCCGGAAACCTCATAGGGAAATTTTTTCAGCAGCTGGGTGATGCCCAGCTGTTTCGCAATGGGTTCCAGCCGCCGCTGCATCTCCGCATAGGGCGTTCCCACCAGCACCAGCGGCAAATAGATGTTGTCCTCCAGTGAAAAGGTGTCCAGCAGGTTGAAGTCCTGAAAGACAAACCCCAGATGATCCCGACGGAATGCGGCGATACGGGATTCCTTGATCTGTGTCAGGTCGTTTCCGTCCAGCTGTACCATGCCGCTGGTAGGCTTGTCCAGTGCCGCCAGAATGTTCAGCAGCGTGGTCTTTCCGGAACCGGATTCCCCCATGATCGCCGTATACTCTCCCTGCTCTACCGTAAAGGAAACGTCCCGCAGAGCCTCGACCTGATTGCCGCCGAAACGAGTGGTGTAAACCTTCTTCAAATGTGCTACTTCCAGCATTGCCATTGCAATGACCTCCTTCATCTTTGCATGTATGTTTTATTGACTACTACAGTATACCACAAACGGGAAATGCTTCGCCATCGATTCGGCTTACATTTCCCGCTTTCTTTCTTACATTTTTGTCACATCACTCAATGCCGCGTGTTTCCCGAAACATGCCGATGCGAATGGTGGTGCCTTGCTCTGCCTGCGACTCCGCTGTAATGGTATGGTTCAGGTTCCGGCAGATTCGCCGGCAGAGATACAACCCGATGCCGCTTGCCTTTTTATCCGTTCTGCCGTTGCAGCCTGTAAAGCCCTTTTCAAAAATACGGGGCAGATCCTCCGCTGCAATGCCGATTCCCGTATCCCGAATGCACAGCGTTTTCGGCTCCTCCAGAAAAATCGAAACCGTCCCGCCGGAGGGAGTATATTTCAACGCATTGGAGAGCACCTGCTCCAGCACGAACAGCAGCCACTTTTCATCAGTCAGCACCTGACAATCCAGCGGCTCATATTCCAGCCGAATCTTCCGGTGGATAAACTGGGCAGAAAACCGCCGCACTGCCTGCCGGACGATACTGTCCAGATCACACTGCACAAAGAGATAATCCGTGGAGTCTGAGTCCAGCCGCAGATAACACAGCACCATTTCCACATACTGTTCGATTCGCTGTAGATCTTCCAGCAGCATGTGATTTTCCGGCGTGTCCGCCGCCTGTAGGTGCAGCCGCATGGCAGCGATCGGCGTTTTCATCTGGTGCGTCCACGCCGTGTAATATTCCATCATGTCGCTGTACCGCACCCGCCATTCCTGTGTCAGTTCCTGCTGCTTCTGGTACAGCAGTTCCACCAGTTCCTGATACGCCTGTTCTGACGCGTCCTCCGGCGGCGGGAGGTGCCGGGTAGTAATGACGATCTCCTGCTGCATCTGCCGGAGTGTGCGGCACTTCTGGTAATACTTCCGGAAACGCACCAAAAACCAGAACAAATACAGCACCGCCGACAGCACACCGCCGTACAGCACGGCTTCCGCCGGCAGGTCGTACAGAGAAAATACCAGCACAAAAATGCCGCAGCATGCCAGAAATATCCCGATACCACCCAGATGCCGGCGGAGATAATCCCCGAAAATTTTCATGCCGTCCTCCTATTCCACCAGATACCCCATGCCCACTTTGGTACGGATAAAGTCGTGCAGCCCCGCCTTGTCCAGTTTTTTCCGCAGCCGGTTCACGTTGACAGTCAGGGTGTTCTCGTCCACAAAGCTGTCCGTTGCCCAGAGCCGTTCCATTAAGGTTTCCCGACTGACGACCTTGCCCTTCTGTTCCAGCAGAGCCTGTAGGATCCGGTACTCGTTCTTGGTCAGGTCAATGCGTTCTCCGTGATAGGTCAGCACGGCATCTGCGGTGTTGAGGATCGCGTCCCGATGTTCCAGCAGAGCCGTCTGCCCGCCGAAGTCGTAGGTTCGCCGGAGCAGTGCCTGTATCTTTGCCAGCAGCACGTTCCAGTCAAAGGGCTTGGCAATAAAATCGTCCCCGCCCATGTTCATTGCCATAATTAAATTCATATTGTCCGAAGCCGAGGACAGAAAAATGATCGGCACCTGTGACACCTGCCGGATCTCCCGACACCAGTGGTAGCCGTCATAACAGGGCAGCATGATGTCCATGAGCACCAGATGCGGGTCAAACGCCGTGAATTCTCCCAGCACGCCGCGGAAATTCTGCACCACCTGTACTGCAAAATCCCACTGTTCCAGCTGGTGCCGCAGTCCGTCCGCAATGCTGCGGTCGTCCTCCACCAGAAATATCCGATAGTTCATCGATATGCCTCCTGTTTCTGTGATCGTTTTTTGAGAGCACTGCATAAAGTTTAGATGCAGGCAAGCTATAGGCTTAAATAGGTGTCAATTCCCACCCGCAGCAAAACAATGTGTAAACTTTATACCGTCTTTTTTATTATAGCATGATTTCGCATGGTTGGCAAGCCGTGCATTCTCACAAAAAAAGACGTGCAGTTCCGCAAAACCACACGCCTTTTTCAGGAAACACCGTACAAAACCGGTTTCTGCGTTCCCTTAATCTCTGCTTTTCAGCAGTCCTCTCGCCACCAGACCACAGCCGGCGGCGATCATGCCGAACATGACCACATACTGCCACAGCGAAGCCGACACCGGACGAAACCGCACCGAAGTCAGCAGCGTTACCAGAATTGCCAGCAGTCCGATTGCCGTCACCACCCAGCCGATCCACTTTCTGTCCAAGAAGAACAGCAGACCGATGCCGATCAGCAGCGGCACCAGCATCAGACCAGTTGCCAGCGAAGTGTTCATGCCGAAGCCGCCCCACAGGCTGCCCCACGAGAAGGACACCACAAAGGAGTTCAGCACCCAGAAGATGCCTGCTCCCAGCAGTACCAGCCCGATGAGAAACGAAGCCAGCGGGTGGGCTTCTTTCGCCGCCGCAGAGCTGCTTTCCCGATGCTTTTTCGCCGTCTTTCCGCCGGTTTCCTGCTCCTGCCGCACAGCTTCTTCCAAGGCTTTCAGCTGCTTTTCTGTATCTTTTTCTTTCATATCAGTTCCTTTCGTAAATCCTGTCATTCCGTATATTTTTTCAGTTTTTCTACCAGCACCTGATATAGTATATCATTTCTCCCTGCGGGACTGGGCAGACCGCCGCCCTCATACAGCCCGAAGGAACCGTCGTGATAGGCGTGGTAGTTGAAGCTGACATCGCCGTCACGGAAAATTTCCAGCATGTCCCCGATCCAGCGGTCACCGCCGCGGTCGTTCTCAAAGCAGTGCGAACCGGCACCAAACTCGCCGCAGTATACCGGCACATTGTACTTTTCCGAAAACGCCGCGTTCAGTGCCACGCTCTTTTCCAGATAGTCCCGATTCAGCACTTCCACAGAATCCACATTCCACACGTCCACGCGGGGACGGACAATGGCGTCGGCATTCTTGGTGTTCACCTGAAAATAACCGCATGCCTCATAGCTGTGTCCTGCCGTGGGACGGAAATATCTTGTACTGGTGTTGGCATCATCGGTGGTGCCGGAGAGCATCAGACTGCCCTTTTCCAGATGTCCCTCGGAAGAAGCGTAGTACTGTCCGCCGGAGTCGTTGCTGGACCAGAAGTTCAGCAGGGACGTGCTGTCAAAGTCGTTGGCGTATATGGTCTGGACAAAGCTGCCGTCCTCGTCATATTCGTTCAGCCGCAGTTCATCTGCCCGGGCGTAGCCGTAGTCCCCGATGTTCTGTGCCTGAAATACCAGACTGATTAGCTGTTTGCCGTCTGATTTCGGCGTGATCCTGCCGCTTTTCAAATACTGCCACCCGGTGTTCTCCGTGTCCGCCCGATCGCCGGCAAAGGTGGAAGTGCCCCACTGGGCATTGCCGCTGGACACCAGATAGCTTTCGTCTGGATAGGTCACATCATTGCCCAGTGTCCCCGCCCAGTCGAAGCCCTGATGCGTAAAAGCATGCGGATCATAGTCGTGGAACTCGTACACCGTGTTGTCATCGTCCAGATGCACGTAGTTGTTTTCGTCATTGAAATTGATCCACTGTTCCTGTGTGCCTGCCAGATTCTGTGCCGCACACATGCGTTCCACAAAGATCATATGGTTCTGGTCTACAGTACGGATCCCGTCCGTCAGCATCTGTGCTACGGACTGCCACAGGGCAAGGCTCTCCTCACCGCTGGCAGCAGCTACCACCGGTTCATTCACCAGTCCATAGCCCAGAATCACCGGCTCGTCTGCATACCGCTTGGCAATTTCCGTCCAGAGGGCACAGAGCCGCTTCTGATTTTCCGGTTCTGTCCAGAGGGCCGTGCCGTTCCCCTGCGACTGGTAGCCGCCCTGCGGATAGTGCATGTTCAGCACCAGCCGGATTCCTGCCGCCTTTGCCCATGCAATGTTGGTGTCCAGCCAGCGGAAGCCTTCTTCCCGATAGGTATAGGGTTTGCTGTCAGATTCAAACATGGCGTAGTTCAGATAGAACCGCACGGAGTCAAAGCCCATGTCCGCCAGTTCCTGATAGCTTGCCGCATCGTGATCCTGGGCAGGGGCTGTGGTGGGATTCGACCACACATTATTGCCGATTGCCATGCCTTTGATGAGATACTGCTTGCCGTTTTCATCGACCAGCAGTTTGCCGTCTGTGCGGATAAAGCCGGCATAGCCGTCCTGTATTTCTCCCCCGTCGAATTGCTGCTGCCGCAGCAGTGCCAAGTCCATGCCGTCCACAACGCCGTCCCCGTTGCAGTCCGTTCCACCGGCATTTTCTTTTCCCAGCAGGAACGCCTGTAAGCTTTCCAGAGTGCCGGAATCGGTTTCCAATGCCAGACCGGAAAAGGCTCCTGTGCCCA
>ERZ507033.634-NODE-634-length-14805-cov-6.726915_pt1 | contig 14805 bp, 18 predicted proteins | sample MGYA00512874_ERZ507033 | MGnify/ENA metagenome assembly ERZ507033
AACGTGTCCTTTACTCAAGACAAAACGATCACGGTCAATCCCTTTTACATTGTCTTCATTGATATCCATGACATCAAAATATAGATAAGTTAAAATATCAGCAGATGATAATGATCCACCTGGGTGACCTGACTGTCCTGAATAAACGGCTGTCAGAATATTCTTGCGGACATTATTTGCATGTTTCTTCAATTCTTCTTTATTCATTTCTTTTTATTCCTCCGATAAAAAATGCAGTGTATCTCTACACTGCAAATCTAGATATCTTATGCAGCTAAGACACCAGTTAAACCACCGACAACGGCGATAATAATGATCAAGCCGATAACTTTTAAAGAACTCCACTTTTTGCTAGCCATTAACCAATATACTAAGAATGTGAAAGCAAAAGGCAAAATCTTTGGCATTACAGCATCGAACAATGATTTTTGTACAACGAATTTAGATCCAGAAGTGACTAATACCAGACCACAACTTACGTTTACATAGTTGGCAATTAATCCTCCCATTACCATACAACCCATAACTTGTGCACCAAGTAAGATTTTGTTCAATAAACCTTTTTCCAAGAAATCCAGGATTGCATTCGATCCTGCATTATAACCGAAGAAGAAGTTAGCAAAACTAAATACATACGTGATAACAAGCATCAAAATCAAATAAATTACAGCACCTAATACCGTTTTGAAATTTAAAGTAATATCAATAAGAATAGCCAATAAAATTGGAATTAATACACCTTGCCAAATCGTATCACCAATACCAGCAAGAGGTCCCATTAAAGATGTCTTCAATGATGTAATGAATTCACCAGTAATTGGTTCTCCTAATGATTTTTGTTCCTCAAGAGCAATAGCCATACCTAAGATACATGATCCAAATTCTGGATGGACGTTGAAGAATTCCATTTCACGTTGCATAACTTCTTTACGTTTTGCAGCTCCATCTGGATCATCTTTATATAAATCATCAATGATTGGTACAAATGTGTGACCACAAGCCATACCCATCATACGTTCATAGTTATAGTTTGTTTGAACCCATGTTTCCCAGTTGAACGCAGCATGATACAGGTGCTTCTTAGGAATAACATGTTTAGCATCTGTCTTAATATCTGGCATCTTAGAAATCCTCCTCTTCATCTATATCAGCTTCATTTGCTGATTCTACTTTTGCTTCTCCAGCTCCACCGCTATAACGTAATTGGATATAAGCAATAGCAACTAAGAAAGCGATAACACCTTGTGGCAATAAAGCCAATCCGGAATAAACAGCTACAACAAATCCAATGAACAAGAATACGCGTGATTCACCCTTAAAGATATATTGTAATGTGATTGCGATTCCTAATGCTGGCATCATTCCACCGATAATTTGGAAAATTGTTAATGGTGTACCAGATAATGTATTAATAATTGGTGTAATGTAACTTGCTCCGAAATAAGCTGCGAAAGAAGCAGGAATAATACAGATACAAGCGGATAAGATTTGTGGCAACAAAACGTTTACAATCCATAACTTATGATATTCTTCTTTTTCAACCAACTTATCACCTAAGTGAACCCATACAGAGTCAACAGTCATACGAGTATACCATACCAATGTACCTAAGATTCCAATTGGAACGGCTAAGGCCAAGGCTGTTTTGGCATCTAAGTGACCAGTGATAGCGAATGCGGCACCTAATGTTCCGGCCAATGTCATATCGGCTGGCATAGATCCTCCGGCTGAAATAAATCCTAAATAAACTAAGTTAATGGATGCACCTACCATAGCTCCCTGTAATGGGTCGCCTAAAATGATACCTGCAATCCAACCACAAACTAGTGGTCGTTGAATTGTCCACAATCCAACAAATGGGAAATTGGCTTCTCCAATCCAGTATAGGATTCCAAGAAGCACTGCTTGAAATACAGACATACTTTTTCTCTCCTTTTCTTTATGTCTAGCAGAAATTCTTATGATATTTCTTTGAATATTTTATTTTATAGTAAGTTTGAAATATCAATTACCTTCTGCTCAGGTACTAACTGATAGAATACGTCAACGCCTTTTTCGTTTTTCATACGGCGCATAGAATCAACTTCTGCAGGGCTTGCAGAGATATTGTTAAGGAATGGTTGACGATCACCACGGATACCCATACCACCAATGTTTACTGCTTTGATAGCAACTCCGCCATCTAATAATTGTTCAAATACAATTGGTGATTTTGTTAACAACAATACTGTTTCACCTGGTTTTGGATCTTTTTGTAAAGCTTTTGTAGCTCCGGCAACAGTAAGTACTGCAACTTGTGTTCCTGCTGGTGCTAAAGATTTTAATACACGCTTGTTAAAATCATCTTTTGCCACTTCGTCATCAACTACGACAACACGGTTGGCATGAGTATACGGAATCCAAGCCGTTACTACTTCTCCGTGAATCAATCTGTCGTCTACACGACACCATACAATGTTACGCATACTTTTTTTCCTCCTTATTATTTTTTAAAAGTCATCTTCATCGGATGGAACATTTGCTTGTTTTAAGTCTGCTAAATATTTTCTAACGTCAGACACTGTGTTTGTTGCCAATTTCAATGTTTCATCACAAATTTCTGATGCATTTTTACCGTTGCCTCTCATTAATAAGATTTCCATTAATAGAGGAACGTTGATTCCAGTTAAATGATATACATCCCACTTGTTCATCAATTGAACAATTGCATTGAAGGGACTACCATAGAACAAATCAGTTAAAACCAAAATTTCTTCACCGGGTTCCGCTTTTTTGAATTCTACTTCAATATTTTCTTTCAATTCATCAATCCCTTGATGTGGATATAATCCGACATAAGACATTTTTTCTTGCGGTCCTAAAACCATCTCCATTGTTTCATATAGACCTTTAGAGAAAGAACCATGTGACACTAATACAATTCTCATAATTAACCCCCGAATTTCATAGTTTCTGAAAGCTTTTTCTGTTAGCGTTTTCAACTTACACTGTCATTTTAATGGTTTTCTTTCATAGAATGTACCCAATAAATGCGCAATCATTATGCAACAACTGATTCTGTAAGCGGTATCGAATTGCATTATTAATTATGCAGTCTATTATTTTGCATAATCTTTATGAAATTGTTTAAATCATAAATCAAAAAAGTTTCATAATATGTAAATATGTTCTATGATAAATAGGTTTTTTAATGAAAACATTTATCTATGTATTATGTATTACGCAATTTATTATCATGATTAAGCAACTTATCATTGTGCAACGTCAGCAAATAAATTTGATTCATAATCACTTGCTTTTATATGTGCACTTTTTTGTGAGAGGAGAAATAGTATGTTAACAAAAAGAGAAACAGAAATTTTTTTACAATTTTGCGAACACAAAAATGAATATCTAAAGGCGAATCACTTTTCTGATGAATTGAATGTCAGTTTACGTACTGTACAAAACGATATAAAAGTCATCAAAAAAGCCATGCAGAATCAAACTTCTTTTGAAATCGAATCAAAAGTTCCATTTGGCACGCGCTTAATCGTAAAAGATCAAAAAGGTTTCGAGGAATACCTTGCTAGTTTGAAAAATAAAAATGAGGAATCTCTTAGTGAAAAAGAAGGCCGTATACACAAACTTCTTAACTATTTATTAAACCAAAGAAAAAGTATTCCATTAGCTCAATGTGCTGATTACATCTATGTATCCAAATCAACATTGATCAATGATTTAAAAGATGTAGAAAAAGTTTTAAATAAATTTTCCTTAAAACTCCTCCAATCTGTTGGTTACGTATGGGTGGATGGCCTCGAACGAGATTGTCGGATGTGTTTGATTGATAATCTAAACTACAATCTCAATATGATTCCTAGTGATCCTGTTTCTGACATGGATGGAAACAGGCTTGAAAGAATTCGCAAAATTATAATGGAAGAATTTCTGCACGATCAATATCCAATCTCAGATGTTGAATTTCAAAACATCATTATTTGGGTCAATATATCCGTTGTTCGTATCAAGAGTTTCTTTTATTTAAACGAAGAAGATATTGATAATCAATCCGATTTAGATTTGGAATTGAAGATTGCTAACGAAATCTATACGCGAATCGAAAAGCATTTCCATATTCGGGTACCACAAACAGAAATTAACTTCTTAGCTTTATATATTAGTAATCACAGCAATGTGAACAACATTCATTATATTTCGGATGAGATCAACGATTTTATCTTTGATACCTTAGAACAAATTCATCAAGTCTATCCTGCTGATTTTACGCATGATATGAATCTTCGTATGTCACTGGCTTTACATTGTGAACCATTAATCTCTCGGGCAAGAAATAATATCCAGATCAAAAATGAAATGTTGAATTACATTAAACAAAGTTTTCCTTACGCCTTTGAAATTGCTACATATTTTTCTTATCTACTCAGTGAAAAGTTTGAATGCAAGATCAAAGAAAGTGAAACAGCCTTCTTGGCCATTTATTTTAACAAGAGTTTGAATGAACAAGAAAATTACAATGGTGGTAAAAAAATTTGTATCATCACAAACCTTCAACGCTCTCAGTATTTCTTGTTGGAACAATTCCTATACGATAAATTCAAGAAATATATTTCAGCGATTCAGTTTGTAAATACGCATCAATTGGAAACATTGGATTTGGATAACTATGACTTATTCTTCTCAACCGAAGATAATCGAGCAACTGAAGTTGGTTTAGCTACAAAGATCAATTTCTTCCCGAATGAAAAAGAACTGGAAAAGATTAAAGTACGTATTGAAGGATTTAAAAACATTGATGATGTGCTTTGTCTATTTGATTCACGCTTATTTGCCATCAAAGATTTTAACAATAAGAAACAAATCCAAGACTGGTTAGTAAACAAAGCCGCTTCTTTATATAAAGTAAAGAATTTATCCGAAGAAATTGAATTGCGCGAAGAATTTGGCAGTACATATTTTGGCAATAAGATTGCCATCCTTCATCCCATGCATGCCAATTTGGATGATTCTTTCATTGGTGAGATTTTGTTGAAAAAACCTATTGTTTGGGACAACGAAGGAAATCATGTACAAGTTGTATTCTTATTGTGCATTGAAAAAAGTAATTTAGAAGCCTTCCGTGCTTGGGATTTTTTATCTCCAGCTTTATTTAATCCAGACTTTATCAAACAAATTTCTTATGTGAATAATTTTGATGAATTTAAAGCGCTTTGTGAAAATAAATTGAAATCACAAATTATTAGTAAATCATAGAAAGGATATATATGAATTGGATCTTGATCATTGTCTGTATCGCAGTAGGTATTGGCTTACTGCTTCCTATGATACAAAAACGAATTGTCTATAAAAAATTGACAGAATATCTCGAACAAGGAAAATACAAAGAATTTGAACAAGTATTGGATGGCTTCTGGTGTACTTTCAGTTATCGACCTTTTAATCGCGAATTCATGCGTTTAAATGCATATTTTATGCAAAACGACGCCAAACGAATACAAAAACAACTTGATAACTTGTTCGAAAACATCAAAATGAATGACGAACAGAAATCATCTGTTGCGAAACAAGCTTTCTATTTCTATATGGAACAAAAAAAATACGCCCAAGCGAAAAAGATGTTAGATATTTGCCAAGCACATGATACAAACAAAAACGAAATCGAAACAATGCAAATCATGTACAGTATCTTAGGCGAAAGAAAAAGCGAACATATTCGCGACATCAAAGCTCAACTAGAGCCACTACAAAAAGAAAAAGACGCGTATACCAATCCGGCTAAACGCGTTCGTATTGGTGTCTTTGAATATCTGATTGGCTTGCAGTATTTATATATGAATAATAAAAAAAGTAAGGAATACTTAAATAATGCCTTACAACATTGTAAAGGCACAACGTATGAAGCACAAATTCAAGCCTTACTTTAGGAGTAATATACTATGGCACTTACATTATCGGAAGATGCAAAAAATGAATTTCTTGAAGAAATAGGGCATGATTATGTTTCCAAAATTTGGGCGACGGTTGTTATTTGTACTTCTAAAATTTTAAATTATGCAACTAAATCCAAGCAAAAAAGAATCCAACAATTAAATACCTATGCATATGTTGGCTTAACAAAGGATCGTTTAAACATTGTTACTCTCTCCTCTTTAAACGTCACAAGTCCAACTGGATATTTTTCGATTCCACGAAGTGATCTAGAAAAATTATCCATTAAAAAGAAGTCATTCAAATATGTTATGACTTTTCAATTGCAAGGTGAATTAGTACAAATCAATCTTCCTCTAACAGCTATTGGTATTAATATCAAAAACCAAATTCGGAATGTACAAGCTCTAACTAAAGATTTAGAAGACTAGAAGACTCCCATCCTTCTAGTCTATTTTTTTGCGCATGCACAAAAAAACTCATAAGTTGTATCCTATGAGTAATTTGTATATATGATTTATTCTGCCTGCATCTTCTTTTTGATTGTGATCTTATATAAGAGAATCACAAGCAGTACAGATAATACATCGGCTACTGGTTGTGTCCAAAGTAAGCCATCCATACCAATGATTGCTTAAAGAATAAAAATAGCTGGTATATAAATAATTCCTTGACGGCTCATATTAATAATCAATGCAGAAGTAGCAGCTCCCATAGCTTGTAAAGCATTAGATAGTACATAAAACATACCAAATAAGAAGCTGGTTGTAAGCATAATACGAGAGAATTCAATACCCAAAGATAATGCTTTTGGATTTGAAAGGAAGGCTCCTACACAATAGACCAATAATGGTTGAATACCTTGTCCAAAACCAATACAAATCATTCCGGTTATCATGGTAATCTTCATGGCAACACCATATCCTGCAACAGCCATATCTCCATATTTAGCCATCTGTCCATTTAAGATAATTCTGGAAACACTCATTAGTACATCCCCTAGGCAGCTGGAATTCCAATAGCCAAAACGCCTTTTAAAATACCGTCTTTTATCGCAACACCTTTTAAGCGAATACTCAACATGGATTTTCCATATTTAAGTAACCTAAATAATATGCAGCACTGATTAAATTACTTACAGCAGTGGCAATAGCTGCACCTGCTACATTCCATCCAAAGCCTAGAATCAAGATAGGATCCAGAATGACATTTAATAGATTTCCCCCAAGCTGACCAATCATTGCCATGCCGACTTTTCCTTCGGAACGTATAATATTGGCGTAGAAATTTGAAATCAATACAAATGGTCCGGCAATGGTCACAATAGATAAGTATTGTCTTGCGTAGCCTATTGTATGAGCACTAGCTCCAAGCATTTTTAAAATCGGATCCATAAACGCAAAGATAACAATAACCATGGCAATTCCTACTACAACACAACCCCACATACAAAAGGCACAAACTTTCTCTGCGTACTCTTTTCTGCCTTTACCCATGGCACGAGATATAACACTGGTACCGCCAATCCCAAATACAGTTCCCAGGGCCATAAACAACAAGAAAGCTGGCGTTACAAGGGAAACCGATGCCACCATTAGAGCATCTTTTGTCTGTCCAATAAAGAAAGTATCCGCCAAATTGTAAATCAGCACCATCAACATGGCAACCATAGCTGGAATCGTATTTTTCATCACAGCTTGACCAATCGGTGCACTTTCAAATACTTCCAGTGAACTCTTTTGTTCTTTTTTTCATACATATCCTCCTTTTAATAGTATGCTATTATTTTGCTTATAAAGTATGTACGCATAAGCGTACATTTTTTAAATAGAACTTTTAATTTTTACCAATAAACGTAAGAATTCTTTTCTTTCTTCTGCCGTTAAATCATGCAGCAACAAGTCTTCCGCAGACTTCATATGTTTATATCCTTCTTTGCATTTATCTGCTCCAACTCCTGTAAGATGTGCACGACGAATCCGTTTATCCTTGGAATCCGCTAGTACTTCTACCATGCCTTTCTGTTCTAAACGGCTTAGAATACCGACCATAGTAGGTTGAGAAACGCCAAAGCTCTTTTCTAGTTCTTTAAAGCTTGCCGTTTTATCACTTTTCTTATCCAGCAAAACCAAAACGCCCGATTGCGAAATCGTCAAATCTTGTTTTCTTAAAGCATTATTGGCATTTTTTTCTAACACATCATTAATTTGTTTCAACAATGCACCACATGTATATTCATCCACATCTATCACTTCCTTCTGCAATAGAATAATAGCATGCTATTATTAAATGCCAATAGCTTGCTAATTGTTTTTTTATTCATCGTATGGGATAATTTTTGTGAAGAAGGTGGTGACTTTTATGCAAAGAAAACATTTCGATTCCATTCTGTTGATTCTTGGATTATTCATTATCGTTGGCTCATTTATTGGCTATTTCTTCTATGCCTTGAGTTTCAAAGTAATGGTTTGGATTATCCTCCTTGATCTTGCATTGTTACTGGCACTCCTTTATTTCAGAAACTATAAAAATCATCATTATGGCGGAAAATTCAACGATCATTTTCCCGATGCCCATTAAACACTCGAGAAAATCTCAAGTGTTTTTTACATCACAATACGCTCTGTTCGATTTCGTTAATACGATTTACGACGCTTCGGTAAAACGCATAATCCGTATGGCACAGTATGAATCCGGCAGCAGAACGCCTAAGGCTGATTTAACAAACAATCTTGCAAATGTGTTTGGCATATCAACAAGTGCTTTAACTGTACCGGATATTGACAGTTACAACGGCTTAATGCACACTCTGTTTACTCTTGAAGATTTATATAGTTTCCGTATTGATAAACTTGATGACGAGCTTTGCATACGCCTTGATAAAGGTATGGGCATAAACTATCTTACAATGTTTGATATGTTTTCCGCTTGGCAGGAACAAGCGGAAAAGTTCAAAAACGGAGAAATCACGAAAGAGGAATATGACCGTTGGCGTTACAACTATCCTGCAAGTAATGCGCTAAACGCTAATGAGAATAAATAATATGGATAAACTTATACCAATTGGCATTTTGTTAGGTGTCGCTATAATCGGCTTTATTTCAAAATTTTTAGAACTTGGTGATATTCGCAGCAGATATGAATTTACTGTCGAATATCGAAACAAATTTATAAACTTTTTAAATGAACTTTTTCAAAAGCGTAGTTTTAATCAACAGTTATATTACGAACTAACTGGAAAAGTCAAAGAAATGCAATATGAGTTAGGTGCAGACGGTGTATATGCTTATGTTCAAGACAATTTAAAAGGATATGCAACAAACAATTACGAATTACTTGTAAACTTTTTGCCTGAGACCCGCAATGCTATAAGAAATCAAGGCAATATCATCTTGATGGAAAGATGGAACCAAGCAGTTCAAGATTGTGATGATATGTTTCTTCGACATTTAGGCACTCTAAAACTTGCCGAAGAAAAAATCAAAAGAAGTCTTAAAAACCCTTTTTCAGACTTTGCTGAAGGAGTTAAACTTATAATTTCTTTGCCAGTGCTACTGTTAAAATGGTTTGGATTTATATCAGCAGAAAGTAGCACAAAAATCAAAAAGAACCCGATTCTAAAGATTATCAATTTTTTTGTTACCACTGTAAGTTTTGTAAGTGGAATTATGGCAATAGTTATGGGATGGAATGCTTTTTGGGCACTAATTAAATCATTTATAAAATAAACACAAAAAAAGGCATTACCGACTGCAAAAGTCAGTAATGCCTTTTTAGAATATATTAAGATAATTGTACCCGCAAACCACAGGAAACGCACAATAAATGCGTTTTGCAGTCTGCTATCATTTTGCTATCAAATCGGGAATTTGAGAGCCTAAAGCCCAGTGTTTATGCGGGTTTACGCAACTCGTGATTGTTTCTTAACAAACCCTTCTATCCACTTTTTTAGCAATCCTTACCATTCTACCTATCCTCTCTCCATACCTCTTACCTATCCTGTACACAAACCTCGAAAACACCTTTATTTTCAACAAAAAAAGGACACAAGACAGGCTTTTGTATTACCTGCTTTGTATCCTTTTTTGTGGATAGTATTTTTTGCTAATTTAGTGAACAGTGTTCGTTACAAAGTAACAATTGATACTATTCGAACTCGACCAATTTTTTTGCATATATGCCTGAAAAAGCGCATAAAATGGCTTATTTAAAGCACTTGTAAACCACGGTTTGGAGGTATTTTTTACCAATCTGTTTTCACACGTTGTCACGCAGCTCACTCCCCCTTTACATAACCAGTAATACGACTGGTATGGGAAAGGAGTTTTTACTATGGAAAAGCGAAGGCAAAAGAAATTGCTATGCAAAAAAAGAAAATAGTTAAGTAGAAATCAAATCTACTTCAATGGTATTCTATTTTATAGAATTTAATAGGTAGTGCTTATATGTTTTAATCAAATTTTGCTGAATTAAAAGCGGAAAGGAGACCTTATAATGCTGATGGAGAATAATAGAACAGAATTTAAACAAGATTTAAACGATAAACTAGAAAAGGAAGTAGTTGCATTCTTAAATAATCGCGAAGGTGGAGTTTTATATATTGGCGTTGATGATAATGGTAAGGGCATTGGAGTTTCTAATTTAGATGATACTCAATTAAAAATTGCAGATCGAATTAAAAATAACATCCTTCCTTCTACGCTAGGATTATTTGATATAGTTACTGAAAGCGTTGACAATGTAACCGTTATAAAAATATTAATATCTAGTGGACTAGAAAAACCTTATTACATCAAGAAAAACGGAATGTCTCCAAATGGTTGCTTTACAAGAACCGGAACTTCAACTCAACAAATGACCACTTCAATGATTGATGACCTTTATAGTAAAAGAATACATACAACATTAAGAAACATTCCTTCACCAAGACAAGATTTATCTTTTGCCCAATTGAAAATTTACTATCAAGAAAGAGGCCTTGAATTAAATGATAAATTCGCAAATTCTTTAGAACTGCTTACACCTGATGGCAAATATAATTACGTCGCATACCTTCTTGCTGATGAAAACGGTGTTTCTATTAAAGTCGCAAAATACGCAGGAACCGATAAAGTTGATTTGATTGAAAACGAAGAGTATGGGTACTGTTCTTTGGTTAAGGCAACATACAACGTGCTTGATAAACTAAAAATTGAGAATGCCACATTAGCGAAAATAACTTCGTCTGAAAGAATCGAAAAGAACTTAGTTGATCCAATTCCAATGCGTGAAGCTATTATTAATGCAATTATTCATTCTGATTATTCTAAAGAAATCCCTCCTGTTTTTGAGATTTTTGCTGACAAAATGGTCTTCACTTCATACGGTGGTTTACTTCCAGGGCAAAGTGAAGAAGATTTCTTCAGTTGTAGTAGTATGCCTAGAAATCGTGAATTAATGAGAGTATTTAAAGATCTTGGTTTAGTGGAACAATTAGGATCAGGAATGAGTAGGATTTTAAAAGTTTACAACAAGAACATCTTTAAAATTTCCGAACACTTTATAAAGGTAGAATTTCCATTCTCAGTGCCATTAAATCTTTTATCTACCAACAATGGCGATATAAATGGCGATATAAATGGCGATATAAATGGCGATATAAATAGAGTTCTATTACTACTTGAAAAGCAACCATCTATTACTGCAAAGCAAATGGCAGAAGTGCTGCAAATTAGTCCTAGAAAAGTTAGCCGAATCATTAAAGAATTAAAAGAAAAAGAAATCATCGTTAGAATAGGTTCTAATAAAACAGGCTATTGGAAAATACAGCACAAATAAAAATAAGCGTTGAAATTCAACGCTTTTTTTGACTTGTTATCAAACATGATTTACTAACCAAGCAAGCAAGCCAACAAGTAATATCCTCTCGCCCCTTTTACATAACCAGTGATTCGACTGGTATGGGAAAGGAGTTTTTATTATGGAAAAATGTAAAGTAATTGCGATTGCAAATCAAAAAGGCGGCGTCGGCAAGACAACAACTACTTTAAATGTAGCAATCGGTATGGCAAGAAACGGATATGATGTCTTGATTATTGATTTCGATCCACAGGGTGATCTTACAAGTTCTCTGGGATGGAAAACAAATGATACATTAGAAAACAGTGTTTCTTCAATGCTCGATGATTATATAAATGACGAATCAATCCATTATGATTCCCTTATATTGAATCATCCTGAAGCTGTTGATGTTATTCCAGCCAATATCGAACTTGCAGACTTTGAGATGCGTCTAGTCAGTGTAATTAATAGAGAACAGACATTAAGTAATTGTATTGAACCTTTAAGAAGTGAATATGATTACATTTTTATTGATTGCCCGCCCTCTTTAGGAATGCTTACCGTTAATGCTTTTGCACAACCTCTAAGCACCTCCAAACCGCTTAGTCAAATTTCAGTGATTTCAGCTAAAAAATGACCTGATTCTTGACAAAAATGGGTCAATTTTGCCTGTTTTTTACTAAAAAGTGCGATTTTGGACTCTTCTGAAAGCCTTTAGTTAAGGTACCAAATACAAAATACGTTTTCAAAATGTTTTCAGCGCCACTTGAAACATAAAAAAAAGCCCTTGAATAAAGGACTTTTTCAACTTTTGATATTATTCGAACTCGAAAATAAGTTTTATACAGTAAACATATTTGTTTACGTTTGTGCTGTTTTATTACAAGACGTAACTGTTTTTGCTTACTGTATATTTATTCTATAGCTCTAGTGGTAGCAAAATGGTAGCAGCTATGGTGCACTTATTAGCTACTTAGACAGTCGCCGTAACAACTTGCCCAGATACAGCGAACTTGCTTATCCAGCCTCAGCCAGATGAACAGAGGTCCACCAATGAGATGGGCGGTTGCTGTAATGAGTTACCAAACTACAGTGTGGATTTTCATAGAAAACACCGGCCGTCCTCATAGCGTTATTCTATTTTCATCATGCGGTAGCCAACACCAATATGTGTTTGAATAAATTGTGGAGACTCCTCTGTTGGCTCCAGTTTTTTTCGTAATGTTGCCATAAATACCCGCAGCGAAGCCACATCGTTATCCCAACTGTGGCCCCAAATATTTTGTGTGATAAAGGTATGGGTCAGTACCTTGCCGACATTCCTGGACAGCAGACACAACAGCTTATACTCAATGGGTGTCAGGTGAAGTTCTTTTCCATCCAGATAAGCGCATCCCCCGGCATAATCCACTTTCAACTTGCCATCCACAAATACAGAACTGGCAGTAAACATCTCTGCCGTCATCAGAGAGAGTCTTCGCTGCGTCGACCGAAGTCGTGCCAGCAGTTCTTCTACCGAAAAGGGCTTTGTCAAATAATCGTCCGCTCCGGCATCCAGCGCCTTGATTTTATCTCTATCTTCGCTTCGGGCGCTGATTACAATAATCGGAACATTGGACCAGGAGCGAACCGTCTGAATGACTTCAACGCCATCCATATCCGGCAAGCCCAAATCCAGTAAGATGATTTCAGGATTGTGCGATGTGGCTTCCATAATGGCTGATGAGCCATTAGGTGCTACCACATAACGATAATCATTTGTTTTTAAAGTGGTCGTAATGAGATTTCGTACAGACGGGTCATCCTCAACCACTAATATCAAAGGTTTATTCATAAAGTTCTACCTCCCCTGCAGGTAATGTAAATATAAAAGCAGTGCCATTTGGCTGATTGTCTGATACGGAAATCGTTCCGCCGTGGGCGGTCACAATGGACTTACAGAGGGACAGCCCCAATCCAAGGCTTCTGCGGCTGTCGACCACTTTATTGGCCCCACTATAAAACATATCGAAAATACGGGGTTTCTGCTCATTGGGAATCCCAGGGCCGTTGTCGGAAACGGAAACCGTGACCCATTGCTCTTTTTGATCTGTGTGTATTTCAATTACTGAACCGACAGGGGTATATTTGATGGCGTTGTCAACCAAATTGATAATCACCTGAACGATCAGTTTCGCGTCAATGTTGGCAAGGATAAAATCTTTACCCCTGGTCACACGAATGGTGTGTTCCTTACTTTTTCTGTTGATGTGCTTCAGCGCTTCAGAAACGACCTCATCCATGAGCTCGATATTCCGAGTCAGATTGACCTGTCCGCCCTCAATTCGTGTGACTGCCAGCAAATTTTCAACCAGATTGATCAGCCACATGGAATCGTCATAAATATCAGTAAAGGTCTGCTCCCGTAGTGCATCGTCCATTTTTTTATAATTTAAAAGCAAATTGTCTGCACTGCCGGAAATCGCTGTCAAAGGCGTCCGAAGATCATGGGAGATTGCTCGCAGCAGGTTGGCACGAAGCTGTTCATTCTGTGCCAGAACAGCCGCTTCCTCCTTCTCCTTGGCATTTTTGATGTTTTCCAGCGCCAATGCGCACTCGCCAAGAATGGAAAGAAGCACACTGTTTTCAAAAGAGTCCAATGGAGTACCGTTCACAGCAATACCAGCCACTCCATATACATGCTGGTTGACCCGGATCGCAAGGTATAGACATTTTGCACTGGATAATGTATCAGTCGCTGCTCCTGCGTGTTTGTTATTTCGGAAGGCCCAATCGGCGACTGCTTCCTCATTCTCAGAAATTAAATCCTCTTGAGTGCTATTGACAGTACGAAAAACGTTGGGGGTAGCAAGTTCTTTACCATCAGACAGGTAGACGACGATATCTTTTTTCAGCAGCTTCATGATCTGCCCTGCCGTAACGGTGATTACCGCTTTCTCATCCTGTTCCTTTTGCAAAAGCTGATTGGTTTCAAAGAGAATCTTTGTACGGTAAGCTGTAGAGGCAGATTGTTTCGCATTTTCTTTCAGCCGGGTAGCGAGAGATCCGGAAAGCAGT
>ERZ507033.636-NODE-636-length-14776-cov-3.755383_pt1 | contig 14776 bp, 12 predicted proteins | sample MGYA00512874_ERZ507033 | MGnify/ENA metagenome assembly ERZ507033
TGTGCTCTTCCGATCTGTATTCCTACAAGTATCCTAAGGCAGGACAGGACAACTCCAAGGTGAGCCTCTGGAGCTACGATATGAAGACGGGCAAGACCCTCGCACTGGATGTTCCGGTAGATGCAGACGGCTACTATCCTCGCATCAAGACCACTCCAGATGCCAACAGTCTCATCGTCTATACGATGAACCGCCACCAGGACGATATGCGCCTCTACTCCGTGAATCCATTCACCGGCAAGAGCAAGCAGATCATCCAGGAAAGCGTGCCTAAGTTCATCAAGGAAGAGGTGATGGAGAACAGCATCGTGGGCAAGAAGAACATCCTGCTCCCTAGCGACCGCGACGGTTACATGCACCTTTATCTCTATGATATGAACGGCAAGCTGATCCGCCAGGTAGAGAAGGGCAACTACGATGTTACCGCCATCTACGGCATGGATGAGAAGACCGGCGACATCTACTTCCAGGCAGCCATGCTCAATGCACACGACCGCCAGGTTTATGTGGCTCACAAGAACGGAAAGGTGGAGCGACTCACTTCTGAGGAGGGTTCCAACTCGGCTTACTTCTCAGGCGATTACCGCTATTTCGTGAATAACTGGAGCAGCTACAGCCATCCATACGTTTACACCGTACGCAACAACAAGGGTAAGGTGATCAAGACCCTGGAGGACAACAAGAAGTTGTTGGAGAAGACCAAGCAGTATAACTGGGGCAAGCGCGAGACCTTCACCTTCACTACATCAGAGGGCGTGAAGCTCGACGGATGGATGGTGAAGCCGGTAGATTTCGATGCCAGCAAGAAGTATCCGGTCATCCTCTTCCAGTATTCCGGTCCGGGCAGCCAGCAGGTGCTCAATTCCTGGAGCACGGGAAGCATGGGTTCCGGTGGAGCCTTCGATTACTATCTGGCTCAGGAGGGATTCATCGTGGCTTGTGTAGATGGCCGTGGAACCGGTGCCCGTGGTGCTGAGTTCGAGAAGTGTACCTATCTGCGTCTCGGCGACCTGGAGTCAAAGGATCAGGTGGAGACAGCTCTCTATATGGGCAGTCTGCCATACGTGGATAAGGACAACATCGGTATCTGGGGATGGAGCTATGGTGGTTTCAATACCCTGATGAGTATGAGCGAAGGCCGCCCTGTGTTCAAGGCTGGTGTGGCTGTTGCGCCTCCTACCTGCTACCGCTTCTATGATACGGTCTATACCGAGCGTTACATGCGTACTCCTCAGGAGAACGAGGAGGGTTACAAGGTAAACCCAATCGAGCGTGCCGACAAGCAGCATGGCGCCTTGCTTATCTGTCATGGACTGGCAGATGACAATGTTCATCCACAGAACACCTTTGAGTATTCAGAGGCATTGGTTCAGGCAGACAAAGATTTCAAGGAGCTTTGGTACACCAACCGCAACCACGGCATTTCGGGAGGTAACACCCGCAATCATCTCCTGCGCCAGATTACCAACTGGTTTAAGGATAAAATGAAATAAAGACATCAGGTTTATTCCATAAAAAAAAGCCCCCGGAGGTTTCACAACTTCCGGGGGCTTTTGCCCTTGGAGATTTCACAACTTCCTAGGGGCTGAACTAAACTACATTCAGCGGTAATCTAGTACCGCTGACGCCCTAAAAATTAATTTTTAATATAGGTATTAACTACTAAATATTTTTTAAAAACTTCTTTTCTTTATGCTTCAGCTTTTTTCTTGGCTTCCGCCTTTTTCTGCTTCAGTTCTGCCTTCTTCTGCTTCACTTCGGCTTTTCTCTGCTTCAGCTGGCTCTTCACTTCAGCTTTCTTCTGCTTCAGCTGAGCCTTTGCCTCCTTCTTTTCAGCCTTTCTTTCAGCCTTGGTCTTTGGCTCCTCCATGTCGCTTGGCTCTACCGCCTTGAACATGAACTTGCTCTCGTCGATGTTCTTCATCTGCCATGGAGTAGGGAGGTCCTTCGGCTTCTCGCCGTTCTTCAGGCGCTTTGCCTTCGCCTGCTTGGTGTAACGGTCGTGCAGCTTGGACCATTTCTTCTCCGCCTTCTTGAAGTTGCGGTCGAAGATCACGATGCAGGTTCGCTTTGGTGCACCGATCGACTCCAGGTATTCCTTCAGCTGCAGGGAGTAGTTCTCTCTGTTGTCCAGGAAGAGCTTCTTGTGAGTCAGATATACTGAATCAACTCTCTGCACGCTGGTCATATACACCGTAGAGTCGCTGAACGACGATGCGAAACCGAACATATATGCAGTTGTCGGATCATTCTTGGCGTGGGCCGTGAATGAAGAGATGGCTGCGATAGCCAATGCTAATGCGATTTTTAAAACTTTCATTTATTCTTTTCTATACTTATGTTTTGCGCTTACTGTCCCAGATAGGATTTCAGCAGTTTATTCTTCGTGTTGCGTCTGAGTCGGCGCAGGGCTTTCTCCTTGATCTGCCTTACACGCTCCCTCGTCAGGTTGTACTTTTCACCTATCTCATCCAGGGTCATTTCCGGCGAACCGTCTATTCCGAAGAATGCTCTCAGCACCTTCTGCTCCTTGTCGGTGAGCAGCTTCAGTATGCGGCTAACCTCCGCCTTGAGCGATTCTATGGCGAGTTCCCTGTCGGTATTGGATGAGTCGCCAGACAGGAAGTCGATCATGCTGCTGTCCTCGCCGTCGGCGATAGGTGCATCCATGCTCACGTGGCGTGAGTTCGCCTTCATGGCGTCTGCAATCTTGTCTTCGGGCAAATCCACACGCTCGGCAATCTCATCCACGCTCGGCTTGCGCTCGTGTTCCTGCTCGAACCTGCTGAGTTCCCTTGCTATCTTGTTCACGCTACCCACCTGGTTGAGGGGGAGGCGTACCAGTCTGCTCTGCTCGGCAATAGCCTGCAGAATGCTCTGTCTAATCCACCAAACGGCATACGAGATGAACTTGAAGCCGCGTGTTTCATCAAATTTTTCTGCAGCTTTGATAAGCCCAACGTTTCCTTCGTTGATAAGGTCAGGTAAGCTGAGTCCCTGATTCTGGTATTGCTTGGCAACAGATACCACGAATCTCAGGTTGGCTTTGGTCAATCTCTCCAGGGCTCTCTTGTCCCCTTTTCTTATGCGCTGTGCGAGTTCCACTTCCTCGTCGGTTGTCAGGAGCTCCTCGTGTCCAATTTCTTGGAGATATTTGTCCAACGATGCGCTTTCGCGATTCGTTATAGACTTTGAAATTTTCAGTTGTCTCATGGTAGCAATTTAATTTTGTAGATGCAAAAGTACACTTTTTGTTTGGAAAAACAAAAAAAATAGCAGATATTTTTCAAAATACCTGCTATTTTGTCATTTTTTATCTTTTCAGAGGGGATTAAGTTCTCTTTTCTTAGGAACTTCAGCCGGTTCATCCGGTGGTAGGAGTCCCTCTGCCGATTAGTCCTTCTGCAGTGGAACAGCGAAGTAAGCCTTCTTGCCTGTAGGCCATACACCCTGGATGTAGAGCACAGGATCCTTGCTGGTAGAAGCACTCTTCACAGCCTTCTGCAGGTCGTCGAGCGATGTGATGTTGCTGTCGTTGATGCGCTGGATAATGAATCCGCGTGAAACGCCGGCATCCTTCAGGGCTCCGCTGTTCACCTTCATCACCTCTACACCATACTTGATGTTGAGCTGGTTCTTCTGGCTCTCAGTAATAGGGCGGAAACTGCCACCGAGCACGTCGAGGTCGGCACTCTTGATAACCGAAGTATTACCCTGGGCATTCTTCAGCGTGATGGTCTTGGTGCTTGCCTTCTTGTTGCGCAGGTAGGTGATGCTCATCTTGTCGCCAGGGCGCTTGCCGTTGAGTGACTCCTGCAGTTCTGCCATCTTGGTCACCTTCTTGCCATCTACCTTGGTAATCACGTCGCCTTCCTTCAGTCCGGCAGCAGCACCGTTGCCGTCTTCATCTACCTTGGCGATATAGACACCCTCGTTGGTTCCCAGGTTCACGTCCTTGCCGTTTTCCTTCTGGGCGTTGATGTAGTTGAGCACATCGCTACCCTGGATGCTCAGCATCACGCGCTGTACGCTTCCGTACTTCTTCAGGTCATCCACCACCTTGTTCATGATAGAGGTAGGAATGGCGAAACCGTAGCCGGAGTAAGAACCGGTCTGTGAATAGAGCATGGCGTTGATGCCTACCAGTTCGCCCTGGGTGTTGACGAGTGCACCGCCCGAGTTACCTACGTTGATGGCAGCATCGGTCTGGATGAAACTCTCCACGCCGTTGGCACCGAGCGAACGTGCCTTGGCAGAGATGATACCTGCGGTAACGGTATTGTTGAGTCCGAATGGATTGCCCACTGCGATGACCCATTCACCCACCTTCACATTGTCGCTGTTGGCGATAGGCAGGGTAGGCAGGTTCTTGCCATCCACCTTGATGAGGGCGAGGTCGGTGGTCTTGTCGGTACCGATGATGCGTGCTGAGTATTCGCGGTTGTCGTTCAGGGTCACGGTCAGTTCATCTGCGCCTTCCACCACGTGGTTGTTGGTTACGATGTATCCGTCTGAGCTGATGATCACGCCCGAACCCGTAGCCTCTCTCTTAGGAGTCTGCACCTGCTGCTTGCGTGTGCCGCCCTGACCTTCAGGATTGCCGAAGAATCCGAATGGGTCGAAGAAGCCTCCGAATGGGTCGCTCTGAACATCTACGGTCTTCACTTTCGAGTTCTGTACGTATTTGATATGTACCACGGCTGGCAGAGCCTTCTCTGCTGCGTAAGTGAGATCAACTGGTTGACCTGGTGCCTCTGCTGTTACAGCTGGTGAAGCGTTCACCTTCATGAAAGCACCTGTTGAGAATGCTAGCGAACCTACGCATAGCACTGCCATTACATAATTAGTTACCTTTTTCATGTTTAATATCCTTTTTATTATTATTTCCTTTTTTATTGTTACGCCTAGCCTTCTGCCAATTCTATGCCAAAACCCTCGGGTCTGCCAAATCTGTCAGCTTCTTGCCTCAGCTTTTCGGTTGCAAATATAGAGTCATTTTTTGATATACGTATAACTTTGAGCCATTTTTTATTCCGTTTTAACATTTAAAATTAACACTTTAACGGCTCTTAAACAAGAATAGCCCTATTTTTACAATTATTTGCTACTTTTCTGAAAAATGATAGTTTTGTATATGAAATTAAAACTTCTTGATATGCAAACGAATGTGAACGGAATAAGAGAAAAAGATGACTGGAATGTCAGTCTTTCGGGATGAGAAAGCAGTAAAATCATCCCCAAAAAGCGAAAAGAGTTTAAAAACTCAGAGAAATTGGCGGTTAAGTCGAACTTTTTTGCTATCTTTGCATTTCGAAAGCAGTGCTCCGGCTTGTCGCTGGCATTCTCTACTGGGGGGTGCGAGAGGAAAGTCCGGGCAGCGTAGGGCATCCCACTTCCGAAAATAGAAGCTATTGGTGACAGTAGGTGTCGGTAGAAGAAAATTACCGCCCGAAACTTATTCCGTAGCGAAGTCAGGCTCCGGCAGGGCATCGTGGTTTAGTGTCGGGTAAGGGTGAGAAGGTGGTGTAAGAGACCACCAGCTGGCGGGTGATCGCCAGGCTGTGCCATCTGGGAGCTGTAAGCTCATGTAAACCGCAGATTGAGGGCGGCTCGTCCGATTGCCTTCGGGCTGCTGCGGAGGGTAGAGTGCTTGAGCCCAGGGGTGACTCTGGGACTAGATAAATGACAGGCACCCGTATCGTTTCTGACGGTATGGGTACAGAACTCGGCTTATAGGAGCACTGCTTTCTTTCTTTTAGTTCTTTCTGCATCATATATATAATAAGGTATGGAGACATATATACCTGTCTATGCAATGTATGGTGCGGTGTTTCAAACCATTTAAAAATAACCAGCAATTATGAATCTTAGAGAACCGGAAAAGCAGATATTAGACGATTTTGAGCACAAGGTAACCAACAAGATGCAGAAGTATGGCGATGAGCCCGACTTCCCTAAGTTGGAGAACTACGGACTTACCCGCATGGAGCTGGATGACTATCTCTTCGATAAGCAGGCCATCCTCGACATGGGCGGTTCCAAGCGCACGCAGCTCACGGTGGGCGGTTTCATCACCGTCATCCCCGTATTGATCCTTTCCTGCTTCCCAGATAAGTCGCCTATCTATGAGAACGGCAAGGCAATGACCACCATCATCGCCATCATCATCGGTCTGCTGCTCGCCTGCTTCTGCAAGGCATTGCTCCAGATGGTGATCCTCTACCGTGTGAACAAGCACAAGGAAACGAAGATGGAGACCTTTATCAAGGCAGTACTCTTCTACGAAAAAAGATAATAACTTTAAAGCATTGAAGATATGAATTTACCTGATTTTATGGCTTATAAGGACAAATTCACTCAGAGTGCATTTGTCGAGAAGATTTCGCACGTGGCAAAGCGTGCAGGTGCCAAGATGGTTTATGCAGCTCTCATTCTCTATTATACGCTGGAGAGTGACAAGGTGGCGCTCAAGGACAAGGCGATGATTATCGGCGCCCTGGGCTATCTCATCAGTCCGCTTGATGTGATTCCAGATGCTATTCCGATAGCGGGACTGAGCGACGACCTGGCAGTGCTCATCTTCGTGCTTCATAAGGTATGGGGAGATGTTTCTGAGGATGCGAAGCTGAAGGCTCACGACAAACTCGCACAGTGGTTTGACGAAGATGAGCTTCCTCAGGCAGAAGATCTCTTCAAGGAGAATCCGGAAGATACTCCGGTCTGATTCATTTAGAACACATTCATTTTTCGGAACCCGTTTCCGAATTTGGATTCAGGACAATAGCAAAACGGCGGACTCTCACGAGCCCGCCGCTTTTTATAACTAATAAATGATTAAATCCTTAAACCTTCTTTTTATACGATACCCTGAGCCATCATAGCCTTAGCTACCTTCAGGAAGCCGGCTACGTTTGCACCCTTTACGTAATTTACGTAACCGTCTGGCTCAGTACCATACTTCACGCAGTTAGCGTGAATATCGTTCATGATGTCGTGGAGCTTGGCGTCAACCTCCTCGCGTGACCACTTCAGGCGCTCAGAGTTCTGGCTCATTTCAAGACCAGAAACAGCCACACCACCAGCGTTGGCAGCCTTACCTGGAGCGTAGAGGATCTTGGCATCCTGGAACACCTTGATAGCCTCTGGAGTAGAAGGCATGTTAGCACCCTCGCTTACAGCGAATACACCGTTTGCGATGAGAGCCTTGGCAGCCTCCTCGTTGATCTCGTTCTGAGTAGCTGATGGGAGAGCGATGTCAGCCTTCTCAAACCAAGGCTTAGCACCCGCAACATATTTTACACCATACTTCTCTGCATACTCCTTGATACGGCCACGCTCTACGTTCTTGAGCTCCATGATGTAATCGAGCTTCTCGCGGTCGATTCCGTCTGGGTCGTAGATGTAACCGTCTGAATCTGAACATGTAACTGGCTTAGCACCCAACTGGAGCAACTTCTCCATAGTGTACTGGGCTACATTACCTGAACCTGAAACCAAAACTGTCTTGCCCTTGATGTCAATCCCCTTGGTAGCGAGCATGTTGCAGAGGAAGTATACATTACCGTAACCTGTAGCCTCAGGACGGATCAATGAACCACCGAACTCCTGACCCTTACCGGTCAAGACACCCTGGAACTGATGAGTCAACTTCTTGTACATACCGAAGAGGTAACCTACCTCACGGCCGCCTACACCGATATCGCCAGCAGGAACATCCTCGTCTGGACCCATGTGACGGTAAAGCTCAGTCATGAAAGCCTGACAGAAACGCATCACCTCGTTGTTGCTCTTGCCACGTGGAGAGAAGTCAGAACCACCCTTTGCACCACCCATAGGGAGAGTAGTAAGAGAGTTCTTGAAAGTCTGCTCGAAAGCAAGGAACTTCAGGATACCCAAGTTTACAGACTTGTGGAAGCGAAGACCTCCCTTGTAAGGGCCGATTACGTTGTTGTGCTGAATGCGGTAACCCATGTTAGTCTGTACGTTACCCTTATCATCTACCCAAGATACACGGAACTGGATGATGCGGTCTGGGATGCAGAGGCGCTCGATGAGGTTTGCCTTCTCGAACTCAGGGTGCTTGTTGTACTCTTCCTCGATAGTACCGAGAACCTGACTAACTGCCTGAATGTACTCAGGCTCATTTGGGAATCTTCTTTGGAGATTCGCGATTACTTCAGATGCTTTCATAATCTTTAATCTTTTATTGTGTTTAAATTCTTATTTTTTATTTCTGATTGCAAAGATACATGTTTTTCTTGAAAACACCAACAAAAAGAAAGAAAAAATGCAGAAAAAGTAGAAAAAAGTTATTTTTTAACATTTTTAATCTCGATTTGTAGCCCTTTTGTGTACGCACACCTTATTATATAAGAGATGTTTTTCGGGGTTTAAGCCTTTATCTCTGTTTAGGGAATTTTGCATTCTGACGACTTCAGTTTATCTATCCTGCGCCATAGGGCATAAATGAGCAGGATGATAGCGTAGAGACTGATTACCTGAGGCAGACTGATTCTTACGTTTTCGATGCTTGCTCCAGGCAGCATGCTAATCAGTTTTATGGCTGTATTCAAAAACTGGGTGATGCTGGTAAGGGCGCCTGATGTAAGGCTGATGAGTGGGGCGACAACCGATGCTATGGGCGCCCATAACGTGAGTGGGGAGAACAGGATTAATGCTGCTCCAAGATATAGGATGAGGGTTGCTGCGGGAATGGCGATGTAATTGGTGAGAAGTGAATAGCACGATATTCTGCCGAAGGAGTAGACGATGACCGGAAGGGTTCCTATCTGGGCTGCCAGTGAAACGCAAAGGAGTCCCCATGCCCAACGGATGAAACGGCTGCGGATGGGGAGGAGGGTGTAAAGGGGTGTGAAGAACAGCAGAATGGAGGCTACGGCCAGGAACGAAAGCTGGAAACTCAACTCGAAAAGATAGAGCGGACTGATGAAGAGCATAAATATATAAGCCGAGGCTAAGGTGTTGAGCGGCAGACCGGTACGATGGAAGGCTAAACTTAAGCTGTAGGCTGAAAGCATGATGGCTGCACGGACTGCACTTGCCGGCAATCCGATGAGAAAAACGTAGGTCCAGATGGAGATGAGGGACAGGATAATGGTGTAAACTGAGTACTTTCTGCCGCCTAGCAGAAAGATAAAAAGCTGGAAGATTATGCCTATATGAAGTCCGCTTACTGCCAAGATGTGACTGGCTCCGGAAATGGAGTAACTGTTTCGGGTGTTCGAATCGAGTGCGCTCTTGTCGCCCAGCGCCATGGCTGCGATGACTGCATAGTCTTGCTGTTTTACGTGAAGGGAAACCAGTTTGCTTTCAATATTGCTTTTATAGCGTTCGGTATTGATTTTTGCCCGTGTGAGGTAAGACAGTTCCTGCCAGTTTTTCAGTTGTGTAGAGGTTTGGGAATCAGCTATTTGCTTACAGGTAAGAAAAGCCCCAAGGCTCAGGATGCATAAATGAATCATCACGCATTGGGAGTAGATGAGAAACTGGTGGCTCCTGCTGAAGTAAGTTTTTTGGCTTAAGAACTCAGTAAGGAAAAAGATGATGCTGCCAAGGGCGCATGAAATGATGGAGATGATGAGCCAGAAGCGCATATTGAAATCATCATAGCCCCATTTGGCTATGATGATTCCGATCGTCAGTGTGAGGCTGATGGTCATGAGCGGGGTGAGGGATAGCTCTTTCATCATTCCTCTTTCCTTTTAAAAGATAATTTATTTCCTATTTCTTGAATCCGAAGATGCGCTTGATGAATTTCTTCACAGCGTTTTCTTTCTTCTGTGGATTTACGATAGGGGTGTGCTTGTGTGCAGCCGGCTTGTCGCCCTTTTTCTGGGCTACGCCTCTGCCACGGCCGTTGCTGCCTGGACGAACATTGTTCTCGGTGCCCGGGCGCTGCTGGTTGCTGTTATTGCTGTTATTGCGGCGCTTCTGGCTGTTGCTGTTCTTTGGCTGCTCGCCTGGCTGGGCTGGCTTTCTGTTCTGCTGCTTTGCGTTCTGCTGCTTGTTGCCCTGCTGTGGCTGCTTGCCGTTTTTCTGCTGAGGCTTGTTATTGCCCTGCTGTGGCTGCTGTGGCTGCTGTTCGTTGCTGCGTGGTGCTTTTTCCTGACGCTCGTTTGGCTTGTTTGGCTTGCGCTTGTGTGAAGTCTGGTCGCGGTCTTTCTGTCTGCGGCTCTTGGCGCTGGTCTTGCTCTTGCCCTCGCCGTTGCTGTTATTGTTGCCGCCGCGGTTGCCGTTGCGGTTGTTTCCGCCCTGCTTTCCGCCCTTGCCCTTTCGACCATTGTTGCGTTTTGAAGGCTTGTTGAGCTTGATGTATTCAGGGCCTTCGCCGCAATCTTCCGGCAGAGGCATCTTCTCTACCACCTTCTCCAGGAACTTCTCAATCTGCTGGAACCAGTACTGGTCTTCCTCGTTGACGAAGGTGATGGCTCTACCATCGCGGTTGGCACGGGCTGTACGGCCGATGCGGTGAACGTAATCTTCTGTATCGTGAGGAACATCGTAATTGATGACCATCTCAATATCATCGATGTCGATTCCGCGCGCCACAATGTCGGTAGCTACGAGAACATCATACTGTCCGCTCTTGAACTTGAACATCACATCATCGCGCTCTGCCTGCTCCAGGTCGGAGTGCATTGCACCGCAGTTGATGCCAATCTGCTGAAGGGCAGCAGCCAGCTGCTTCACCTTCATCTTGCTGCCGCTGAACACGATGACGCGCTTCATATCGCCAGCCTTGAAGATATCCTTGATGATGGTCATCTTCTGGGTCTCGTAACAAACGTAAGCCTCCTGCTTGATCTTCTCGGCAGGCTTGCTTACGGCAAGCTTGATCTCTACAGGATCCTTGAGTAGGGCCTTGGCAAGTTCCTCAATTTTCTCAGGCATGGTGGCAGAGAACATGATGGTCTGGCAGGTCTTTGGCAACTTGGAAGCGATGGTATTGATGTCTTCAGAGAAGCCCATGTCGAGCATGCGGTCGGCCTCATCGAGAATGAAGAAGCTTACCTTGCTCAAATCTACATTACCCAGGGAAATGTGGGTGATGAGGCGACCTGGAGTAGCAATCACGACATCAGCACCCATGCGGAGGCTCTTCAGCTCCTGATCGTAGCGGTTGCCGTCGTTGCCGCCATAAACAGCCACGCTGCTCACATCCTGCAGGTAGTAGCCGAAGCCCTGCATGGCCTGGTCTATCTGCTGGGCTAACTCGCGGGTTGGCGACATGATGACGCAGTTGATGGCGTCTTTCGGATAGCCGCCATCATCAAGTTTGCTCAATACTGGGAGCAGATAGGCTGCAGTCTTACCCGTTCCGGTCTGTGCCACGCCCAATACGTCGTGACCTTCCAATATCTCAGGGATACATTTTTCCTGTACAGGGGTGCAAGTGTCGAAGCGCATGTCGTATAATGCGTCGAGCACGTTGTCATTCAAATCTAATTCGTCGAAATACATTCTTTTCCTTTCTTTTGTTGACCATTGAGCCGGATGGATCTTCATCCGCTCCAATGGTCAAGGTTCTTTGTTTCAATGTTTAATTACCTCGGAGCCTTGCGGTAGCAGAAGTAGGCAACGAAGGCGAAGATGATGTTCGGCAACCAAGCGGCAAGTGCCGGAGGGAAGTTTGCCTGGATGGCAAAAGTTGCCGATACGGTTTGCAGCATGATGTAGCCGAAGCTCAGTGCAAGACCGATTCCCAAGGATAGGCCCATACCTCCCTTTCGCTTGCGCGATGAAAGCGAAACACCGATGATGGTGAGGATGAAGGAGGCAAACGAGGCGGCGATGCGCTTGTGGTATTCTACCTGATACTGCACCACATTGCCCGAACCGCGGTTGATCTGCTTGGAAATATACTCCTTCAGTTCCGGACTGGTGAAGGTTTCCTGCTGACCCTTGGAATAAACCAGGTCGGTAGGCTCCATCGTAATCAGCGTATCCTTCTGTGCTCCGCTGGTGATGTGCTCCTTCATACCTTTCAGCTGGCGCACCTTCCAGTTGCTCAGCTTCCAGTGGTATTTGCTGTCGGAGATCGTATCATACTGAATCTCCATCGCCGTAAGGTGGCTTACGAGTTTCTTCTCCTGGAACTTGTCGAGGCAGAATCCGTAACCCCGCTTCGAGTTGTTGTCGTAGTGCTGCATATAGGCAATTACGCCCTTATCTACCTGCAGCTGTACGTTTTCGGCAGAAGTATTCTTCTTCTTGTTCTTGTACATCGTCTCAAAGTTCTGGCGTACTACCGTGCCGTGTGGAATCACGTAGGCAGAGAGTACATAGCTCAAGGCTGAGAGCATGATGCAGGTGATGAGGTAAGGACGAAGGAGTCGCTTGAAGGAAACACCTGATGCCAGAATGGCGATGATTTCAGAGTTGCCTGCCAGCTTCGACGTGAAGAGAATGACCGCCACAAACACGAACAACGCACTAAAGAGGTTGGCGAAGTAAGGGATGAAGTTGGCATAATAATCGAAGATGATGGCCTTGGCTGGTGCATGATACTCCGTGAACTTCGCCAGGTTCTCATTGAAGTCGAACACGATGGAGATGGAGATGATCAGTGCAATCGAGAAGAAGTAGTAGCCTAAGAACTTCTTGATAATGTACCAGTCTAACCGCTTGATGTATCTCAGTGGGTTGAGATACCTGAGCACCCTGAGGAATCGCAGCTTGTGCCCGATCCAGCCTAGAATGCGGGCTATGCGCAGCAAGATGGCAATGAGCCAGCCGAAGCGAGATTCGAAGGCTCTGCCCATCTTGAGCAGTCTGCGATGTTTTCTGATGTATTTATAATCTTTCATCATTTAATGTAAAATATGTATAGGAGCATCCTATAAAGTTCAATGCTCAACGCTCATGCTAGATTCGTCGGCCGAGTTGATCGATGATAGAGCGTTTCCACTCTACGAAGTCGCCCTGCTCGATATGGTGGCGTGCATCTGTAACGAGACGGAGATAGAACGACAGGTTGTGGATGCTGGCAATCTGCATGGCAAGGAGCTCCTGGGCCTTGAAGAGATGGTGCAGGTAGGCCTTGGTGGTAATCTGGTCGATGTCGCAGCCGTCTGGATCCACTGGACTGAAATCCATCTCCCACTTCTTGTTGCGCATGTTCATCGTACCATTATAGGTAAAGAGCATCGCATTGCGGCCGTTGCGGGTTGGCATTACGCAGTCGAACATATCAACACCGCGCTCGATGGCCTCGAGCAGGTTCTGGGGAGTTCCTACGCCCATCAGGTAGCGAGGCTTGTCCTTTGGAAGAATCTCATTCACCACCTCGATCATTTCGTACATCACCTCGGTAGGCTCGCCTACGGCAAGACCGCCGATGGCATTTCCGTCGGCTCCCTTGTCGGCAATGTACTTGGCTGCTTCGCGGCGCAGCTCTGGGAAAGTACAACCCTGGACGATAGGGAAGAGGCTCTGCTGATAACCGTAGAGAGGTTCTGTCTCGTCGAAGCGCTTGATGCAGCGGTCGAGCCAGCGCTGGGTCATCTCCAGACTCTTCTTCGCATACATGAAGTCGCTTTGTCCGGGAGGACACTCATCGAAAGCCATCATGATGTCGGCACCGATGATGCGTTCTGTATCCATCACGTTCTCTGGAGTGAAGAAGTGCTTGCTGCCATCGATGTGGGAACGGAACTCGCAGCCCTCTTCTCTGAGCTTGCGGATTCCGGTAAGCGAGAATACCTGGAAACCGCCGCTGTCGGTGAGGATAGGACGGTCCCAGCCGTTGAACTTATGCAGTCCGCCTGCCGCCTTGATGACTTCGAGTCCCGGGCGCAGGTAGAGATGGTAGGTGTTTCCCAGGATGATCTGGGCCTTTACCTGCTGGCGCAATTCTTCGAAATGTACACCCTTTACGCTGCCCACAGTTCCCACAGGCATGAAGATCGGAGTCTTGATCTGTCCGTGGTCAGTGGTGATGATGCCGGTGCGAGCATCGCTTGCCTTATCTGTTACTTGTAGTTCAAATTTCATTTCTTTTCTTTTTTGTCATTTTCAGGAATGGTGAAGTCGATAGGGTGCTTTACCTTCTCGTCGGTGAGGGCAAACTCCCAGACATCTGCTACATCTTCTACATAATGGAACTCTACGCCCTTGAGATACTTTTCTGGAATGTCGAGGATGTTCTTCTTGTTTTCCTTGCAGATCACGATGTCTGTAATGCCGGCACGCTTGGCTGCCAGGATCTTCTCCTTGATGCCTCCCACTGGGAGTACCTTGCCGCGAAGGGTAATCTCGCCGGTCATGGCTATGTTCTTGCGAACCTTGCGCTGGGTGATGGCCGAAGCGATACTGGTGGCAATGGTAATACCTGCCGAAGGACCGTCTTTTGGCGTTGCTCCTTCAGGTACGTGGATATGGATGTTCCAGTTTTCAAAGATGCGGTAATCCACGCCCAGCAGGTCGATATGCGCCTTGATGTATTCCAGGGCGATGATAGCCGATTCCTTCATCACGTCTCCCAGGTTACCGGTCAGGGTAAGCTTGCCCTGTCTTCCCTTGCTCAGCGAGGTTTCGATAAAGAGAATCTCGCCGCCCACAGAGGTCCATGCAAGTCCTGTTACTACTCCTGCATAATCGTTGCCCTGATAGATGTCGCGGGTGAATGGGGCGGTGCCGAGAATCTCCTTCAGGTCTGATGCGGTGATGGATGGCTTCTCCAATTCCTTGGAATAGGCGAGCTTGTAGGCCATCTTGCGCAATCCTTTGTTGATCTGTTTCTTGAGCTGGCGCACAC
>ERZ507033.687-NODE-687-length-14127-cov-4.430571_pt1 | contig 14127 bp, 10 predicted proteins | sample MGYA00512874_ERZ507033 | MGnify/ENA metagenome assembly ERZ507033
CCACCTGACCGGTTCGCAGCCATTCCTTGACATCGTCGTAGGTGCCCTGATACACCTCGATCTCGATCTGCGGGTAGTGGGTCATAAAGCTTTTGAGCAGGCCCGGCAGCAGCGAAGCACACACCGAGTTGAATACGCCCAGCTTCACCTTGCCCTTTTCCAGGCCGTTCAGGCGGGCGATGCTCTGCTGCAGGGCCTCGTCGCTGTTGAGCACCGCCCGGATGGACGGGTAGAGCGAAGCGCCATAGCTGGTCATGGTCACGCCGTTTTTGCCGCGGTTGAATAAGGTAAAACCAAGCTCAGCCTCCATCACCGCGATGGCATGGCTGATGGCAGAGGGGGTCAGATGCAGCTGCTGGGCCGCTTTGTTAAAGCTGCCCTGACGCGCGACTGCATCGAAAATTTCGTAAGAAAACAGCGTCATGTCCCTAGCCTCCTTCCGTTTTTCAGTTCGGAGACGCCCGTTCTTCTGTGAATCTTTTTCACCTTGAGGATGCTATGCATCAATTTTCTTTTTGAGTGTACTATCCTATCTCCGCTTTGTCAAGCATCCAAACCTTAATTTTGGACGTTGAGCCAAATTTCTGCTTTTGAAACGCCATTTATAAGGGATATTGCGCCCTTTTCCGTTCCAGTATTTTCCTGTTTTGAACAAAAAGACCGACCGCCCTCCATCCCGGAAAGCCGTCGGTCTTCTGCGTTCTACAGATGTTTTTACTCGAGCACCGGCAGCAGGCTCATCTTAATGCGGCCCTGCGCCGTGACGCCGTGGAGACCGTTCTTGTCGAGGCGGAAGCTCTCGCCTGCGTTCAGCTCATAATTCTTCTGAATCTTCTTCATTTTTGTACCTCTGACCTCTAAAATTTTTGAAAAAATCATAGGTACAAGCTCAAAAAGCCCGTATAAAACAAAAAAGACGACAAACCGTTTGATTCAACGATTTATCGTCCTTTTGGTGCGCTCGAGGGAACTCGAATCCCTGGCCCTCTGATTAAAAGAGCCCACCGGGCAGAACACTCTGATTTTAGAAGTTTCGAGTTTTCGTTATTTTTGTGCAAAGCATCGTGATTTTCCGCCCGGCAATTTCTGCACCCTTTGTCGTATTTTGCAAGTCAGAGTGCCCATTGCATCCCTTGAAACCGTGCAAAAACAGTGCAGAAACCGTGCACTTATTCTGGGACAAATGAAAAAAATGATGATTTTTGATCCATGACTTGGTGGCGATTTGAGTGACCACAAAGGTAAATTTGATACACGGAAAGAAGAATGCCCACTCGTCTGAGAAGTTCTCAGGGGAGTGGGCAGTTCTGTATAATGGCGTTTTGTATATGTCACTTGCCACTTTTAGCATAAAGGTTGCCATTTTTTGAGATGAAGTTGCCACTTTTAGCGTAGAGGTTGCCACTTTTCTATGGCAAGTTTCCGCACTTTCCGCATTGCTTTCCACACTTTCCGTACCTCATAGGATATACTCACCTCGCTAAACTTTTGTATGGGGCATTGCTATTGAGGTGTAAATTGAATATAATCTTGAATGGAAAGCGGACGTCACTCCGCTGGTGTGGCTGACACCTAAAATCCGATCTGATGCAAAACGTAAGGGCTTGAGGTTGGCAGGCAATGATAAAACCCGAAAGAGATGCAGGACGTAAGGGCCTGAGGTTGGCGGACAACGATAAAATCAGTCGCGAGGGACATCGGACAGCACTACGGTGTTGTAGGTGTCCCTTTTATTTTGTTGCTGTCCAGTTCTCCGCTGAATAACCAAAAATATCCGCCCACCTCTGGAGCTGAATCTCCACGGTGAGCGGGCATTTTGCGTTTTCGTTCGATTCGAGTGAATCTATTCGGCTTGTGGTTATCGCTGAACCCACGGTTTGGCTCTACAACAGGCTGATGCCGAACCAGTCTATTGCTTCAATGCCACCGATAGCTGGTCAACGCCGCTATCCTCTAAAGGTATTATACACCGTTGATGTGGCATTGCAAGGAAAAAACGCGATACACGATAATATGCTCAATCGAAAGTCGATACTTTTGGGGAACGCAATATATCGAAAGCGATACATTCTTCGTCAATGTCGATACTTTTTACAAAAATATAGCGAGTTCCCGCACTCCACGGGATATGCTTGCTCGCTAAACATAGTACGCAGGACATATCCAAACAATATAATCCTAATTATGATAATTCAAATTATATTGTTCTCATAAACAGTGTCTTCCTGAATCAAAATCAAGTTCGGATTCTCTGCAGCCATCTCCACCAGTCGATCGGTAAAGCCGCTCTTAGAGAACAGTCCGTACACAATTTCATAGCCCTTAAAGGCCGCTGTAAGTTCTTTGGACTGCCCCTTTTCCTGCAAGGCAGCGTAGACCGCCACATCCACAGGTTTCGCATGGTACTTGCACTCGCCAAGGAACAGCCGTTTGTGCTGATTGTCCACCGCAGCAACGTCGATTTCTGTGTCTCCCTCGTTGTCGTTGCGCCAGTAAGAGCCAATGCGTGAGGGTGCAAAGTCGATCTGCCCCTTTCGGCACAGCTCCGCAAAGATGTTCCGGCAGATGCTCTCATAAGCGAAAGCCACAAATTTTTGCTTAAAGTCTTTGCCCATCTCATCCAGCACGATCTGCTGATTATCCAGTTCTAGCTCTCCCTTGAACGGGTACACATAGCGAAACCAGAAGCGAATAAAGTTGTCCGAAACATAGTACAGCCCCTTTCGGGAACGTTCCGGGTTCTTTTCTGTGATGGGAACATTCTTGGTGACAAAGCCAAGGTCAATCAGTGTTTTCAGGTACGGCGTAATGGCCGAAGTGTCCTGCGCCATCGTCATGCCGATTTTGCTCAGCTTGTGGTTGCCGTCCGAAATCGCTTTTAGCACGGAGAAATAGTTGATGGGCGTCTGCACTTCTTCGTTGAGCAGGAAATCAGGTTCTTCATACAAAAAGCCATTTTTCGACAGTACCACACGCCGAATCTGCTCCACCAGCGGCTCGTCCGTCTGGAAAAACTCCATATATTTCGGTACACCGCCTGTAATGGCATACTGCTCCACCGCCTGCTCAAACGACAGGTTTTGCGCCGCATACACGTCCATGAATTGCAGCGGCATCAGCCGAATCTGCGCCGTTCTGCGGCCATAGAGCGGGCTGTCGTAGGCTAGAGCGTGCTTTTTCATCATGCTGATCAGGGAACCGCAGAGGATCAGCATCACATTGTGGTCTTTCAGCACTTCATCCCATGCGTTTTGCAGGATGGACGGAAAATCCGGGTTCGTTTTGACCAGATACGGAAATTCGTCAATGACAAGCACCTTTTTTTCATCCGAGTGGTCGTCTGCTACCACCTGAAATAAATCAAGCCAGTCAGTAAATGTGACCTTGCTGAGCATGGGGTTCTTCGTGGTACGGGAAAGCACTCCGGCAAACCGCTTCATGCTCTGGGCTTCACTTTCTGTGGTTGCCAAAAAGTAGAACGCGCGTTTATCTTTGATAAACTCTTTGATCAGCGTCGTTTTTCCAACACGCCGCCTGCCGTAAATCACCACAAAGCCGCTGCCGTGCTCTAGCTCCGCATTCAGCGTTGCCAGTTCGGATGTTCTGCCGATGAAGTCCATACCGTTCACCTCTTGCTTAATATAATTTGAATTATGATAATTTCAATTATATTATAGCCGTTCGACGCAAGACCGTCAATAGGACGAAACATCGAATTTTCAATATCGAATTCATACAATGTAGAAAACTCCGGGCTTCCCCCTTTTGCAGATTGAACCGATTCCGAAGAAACGGTATAATAACAGTATAACAAATTATTGTTTGTCGGGCTTATTTTCTCGACATGCAGGAGGAACATACATGGTAACCGGAGAACTGAAAAGCAAAATTGACAGCCTGTGGGAAATTTTCTGGACGGGCGGCCTGACGAATCCCTTGGATGTGATCGAGCAGATGACCTATCTGATGTTCATTCACGACCTCGATGAAAGCGACAACACCCACGCCAAAGAAGCCGCTATGCTGGGTCTGCCCTACAAGAGCATCTTTGCGGGCGAGGTGCAGGTCGGAGAGCGCACTGTGGACGGTGCACAGCTCAAATGGAGCGTTTTCCACGATTTCCCGGCAGGCAAAATGTACTCCACCATGCAGGAGATGGTGTTCCCCTTCATCAAGAATCTGCACGGCGACAAGGACAGTGCCTACGCCAAGTACATGGGTGATGCCATTTTCAAAGTGCCCACGCCGCTGATGCTGGATAAAATCGTGACTGCCATGGACGGAATGTATGAGCAGGCGGCGCAGCTTTCCAACACTGACATTCGCGGCGACATCTACGAATACCTGCTTTCCAAGCTGGCAACGGCGGGTGTCAACGGTCAGTTCCGCACCCCACGCCACATCATCCGCATGATGGTTGACCTGATGCAGCCCCGCGCTGATGATGTGATTTGCGACCCGGCCTGCGGCACGGCTGGCTTCCTTGTGGCCGCTGGCGAATATCTGCGTGAAAATCGCAAACGGGAAGTGTTTTTTGACCGCAAAAACAAAGACCACTACATGAACCACATGTTCCACGGCTTCGATATGGACCGCACCATGCTGCGCATCGGTGCTATGAACATGATGACCCACGGCGTGGACAATCCGTTCATCGAGTACCGCGACAGCCTGAGCGACCAGAACCCCGACAAGGACAAATACAGCCTGATTCTGGCAAATCCCCCGTTCAAGGGCAGTTTGGACTACGACATTGTTTCCACCGACCTGCTCAAGCTCTGCAAAACCAAAAAGACCGAGCTGCTGTTCCTCGCTCTGTTCCTGCGGATGCTGAAGGTCGGCGGACGCTGTGCCTGCATCGTCCCGGACGGCGTTCTGTTCGGTTCCTCCACCGCACACAAGGCGATCCGCAGGGAGATCATCGAGAACAACCGTCTGGAAGCCGTAATTTCCATGCCCTCCGGCGTGTTCAAGCCCTATGCGGGCGTTTCTACTGCCATCCTGATTTTCACCAAGACCGGCCACGGCGGCACCGATAACGTCTGGTTCTACGATATGAAAGCCGACGGCTTCTCTCTGGACGATAAGCGCAGCCCGACCACGGAAAACGACATCCCCGATATTATCGCCCGGTTCCACAACCGGGAGGCTGAAGCCACCCGTGAGCGCACGGAACAGAGCTTCTTTGTGCCGAAAGAGGAGATCGCGGGCAACGACTATGATTTGTCCATCAACAAGTATAAAAAGACCGAGTATGTGCCGGTGGAGTATCCTTCCACACAGGAAATTATGGCACAGCTGCGTTGTTTACAAAAGAAGATCGACGCAGAGATGGACGCTTTGGAAGAACTTTTGAAATGAAACAATTCTAATTTGTGGGAGAAAGACCTGATGGAAACAGTTAAGCTGGGACTTCTGATTAAAAAGACTAAAGTTGCCAGATGCGGCGAACATAGTTATCCTGTTTTGTCAATTACCAAACAAGATGGCATCATAATGCAAAGCGAAAAATTCAAAAAAAGAATTGCATCTGCTGATACATCGGACTATAAAATTATCCCTCGTGGAAAACTTGTGCAGGGGATTCATATCGATGAGGGAAATTTTGGCATCCAAGACATTGTGGACAACGGGATTGTTAGCCCTGCATACGGTGTATGGGATGTAAATGATGGACTCGTTATTCCTAAATATCTCGAAATGGTATTGCGTTCACCGAAAAGTATTGAATTTTATCGTTCCAAACTTACAGGCACCGTAAATCGCCGTGGGCATATGTCCGATGCCGATTTTCTTTCGATGGATATTCCACTTCCAGATAGAGATACACAGTCTAAAATTCTCAAAACAATGAAACAAACCACGTCCGTTCTGTACTCCCGTCAGCAGCAACTTGCCAAGCTAGATGAACTTATCAAAGCTCGATTTGTGGAGATGTTTGGAGATTTCAAAAGCAACTCCAAAGGATGGTCTATCGTCAAATTTGACGAGTTCGCCCAAATTGATGGAAATATGACCACCGACTATGAAAAATACGCTGATTATCCACACATCGGAATTGACAGTATCGAAAAAGAAACAGGAACATTAAAAGGTTATCGTACGGTAAAAGAAGATGGCGTTGTCAGTGGAAAGTATTTTTTCACTCCGCAGCACATTATTTACAGTAAAATCCGTCCAAACCTTAACAAAGTTGCACTGCCTGATTTTGAAGGACTCTGTTCAGCGGATGCATATCCAATACTTCCAAACCCGAAAAACTGTAATCGAGTTTTTTTGGCATTGGCTATGCGCTCCAACTACTTTTTAGACTATATTTTGCAGTTTAGCGCAAGAACCAATCTGCCAAAGGTCAATCGTAAAGAGATAGCCGGTTTTTCCATGCCGTTACCCCCTCTGCCCCTCCAAAACCAGTTTGCCGACTTTGTAGCCGAGGTAGACAAATCAAAATTGTTCGTAGGGAGTGCCGTAGCCCATAAGCCTTTTGATATAGAATTCTTTTCCAAAAGCACTGTGCAACGCTTTATAAAAGAGGTATAATAAACTCAAACCACTGATTTTCACTGAAAGGAGCAGCCAGTATGACCCACGAAGAGCAAAAAGACTATGCAAATGCGAAGTATGATGTTATAAAAGCACTGGATTCCATCAGAAAGTTGAAGCCCGAACACCAGAAGCAATTGGCAGAAGAACTTTTCGGTGCAGAACTGTGCGCTTCTGCATGGAAGATTTTCAAAAATGCTACTCCATTACAAAGACAGTGAGGTAAAGATATGGAACACTTTATCACAGAAGTCCAAATCAATGAGGTTCGCCACCTGGAAAACATTACGATCAAGTTGAATTCTGAAAAGCGGCAGCACCTTATCTTAACTGGTAAAAACGGTTCTGGTAAGACTTCTGTGCTACGAGCTATGAAAAGCTATTTGCAGGCAATCAATGATGGAAAGCTAAATGATTTAACCGGACAATATCAAGAATGGTATGAGGCTGATATTTTAAAAGTAAAAAATGCAAGTACCGAAAATGAAAAATATAAGGCTACGGAAGAAGTCAGAAAAGATTTACAACGTATTCAAAGATATAATAGCGGCTTAGTTCTCGCATTCAAAAACGAAGATGCGATTGATACAATTTATGCACAGGGAAATTTTATTACCGCATATTTTTCTGCGGATCGGGAGTCTGTTATACAACGTGTCATCGGTGCGCAAGATGTAAAGCTTGAAAATTATTATAGAGTTACAGACGAACCTTCTCGAATCCTTTTGAAATATATGGTTCATCTAAAAACTCAACAAGCCTATGCTAAAAACGAAGATGATTTGAATGTTGAAGAAAAAATCGCCGCATGGTTTGAACGCTTTGAGAATGCGCTGAAAGTGCTTTTAGACGATGATTCCATCAAACTAATTTATGATTATAGAAATTATAACTTTCTTATCGAACAAAATGGACGTAATCCTTACAGCCTAGATGAACTTTCCGATGGCTATTCTGCCATTATTGGGATTGTTGCTGACCTTATCCTCCGTATGGATCGCAACTGGTTATTGAAAGGTGAGTTGAGCCAGTACGATGTAGAGGGTGTTGTGCTAATTGATGAGCTGGAAACTCACCTTCATGTGGAACTTCAACGTAAAATTTTTCCGTTCTTGACAGAATTTTTCCCGCGAATCCAGTTTGTTGTCACAACACATTCGGCATATATTCTTAATTCTATTAGCAATGCCTGCATCTATGATTTAGAAAAACAAGTGCAGTTCACAGACTTTTCCTCTTATTCTGTGGATAATATTGCAGAAGGATATTTGGACGCAGAAGCGTATTCGGACGAAACGCAGAAAAAAGCACAGCGTTATGAAGAACTTTATGGCCGAACCGATCTTTCTGATGAACAACGTGCGGAACGTGCAGCTCTTCGCATCGAGCTGAAAGACGCAAAAGAAGTTCTTGAAAAAATCGAGGGAAAGAAGGTTTCCTGATGGTTAAAATCGAACGAAAGGACACTCCAAAAGCACAAGCTGCCATTGCATCCTTAAAAAGCGAAAAAGTCAAGCCATCGGGAACTTACAATACTCCTGAAGTGAATGATGCTCTTCAAGAAATGTTTGCACATAAGTGCTATCTCTGTGAGCAAAAAGGATTGAAATCCATTCAAATCGAGCATCTGGTGCCGCATCATGATGACATAGATTTAAAATTTGACTGGAACAATATTTTTCTGGCTTGCACACACTGCAACAATACCAAAAATGATCGATTTGTTCCCATTTTGGATTGTACCAAGGTGGCCATTGATGAAAAAATCGCATTTCGTCGATACGGCGGTGTGTATGAACCAAGTGAGTTGACATTTACTGCACTGAATGATGATACAAAAACGCAGCATACGGTTGCGCTTTTGAAAGAAATTTATTACGGCTCAACACCACAAAAAATTGCAGAGGCAAAAATGCTTCGTGGCGATGTAGCAGATGAGCTGGATAAATTTCAAAAAAGTCTCCGGGAATATCAAGAGGCAGACGGAGAAGATAAAATTGATGCCGAATGTTTAATCAGTATGAGTTTGAAATGGAATAAACCTTTTGCTGCGTTTAAACGTTGGGTCATTCGTGACCATTTCCCGGAATTGATAAAGTATTGTCAGTAACGTACATGGAAGGAGCCTCCACCATGACCAACTTTGACTTTCTGAAAGATGACCCGCAGTTTTCCGGCTTTGCGGATGCCGCGATCGCTGCGGAGAGGATTCTGCCCATTGATGCGGCCACCGCTGTGCTGGACTGCCGCCGTGCCATGGAATTTGCAGTCAAATGGATGTATTCGGTGGACAGCTCTCTCGTCAAGCCGTGGGATGATAAGCTCATCAGCCTGATGAGCACAGAAGAGTTTCACGACATTGTGGACGATGATTTGTGGCGGCGGATGGATTTTATCCGCAAGCGCGGCAATGATGCCGCCCACGGAAGCCGCAGCATCAGCCGGGAACAGGCGGAACTTTGCCTCGAAAACCTGTTTCTGTTCCTTGATTTCGTAGCGTACTGCTATGGAACAAGCTATCAGGAAAAGAAATTTGACACTTCCCTGCTCACACAACAGCCTGCTGCACCCGTTGCACAGCCCGCCCTGCCAGATGTGGACTTGGATGCACTCATCAAAGAAAACGCTGAGCTCAAGGCGCAGCTGACCGCCCGCCGCGAAACGCAGCAGCCCACCTATGTACCCAAGCCGCTGGAACTTTCGGAGTACAAGACCCGAAAACTGTATATTGACTCCATGCTCACCGATGCCGGGTGGGTCGAGGGTAAAAACTGGGTCAACGAGGTCCCTCTGCCCGGGATGCCCAACAAGAGCGGCATCGGCTATGCAGATTATGTCCTGTACGGCGATGATGGCCGTGCGCTGGCTGTGATCGAAGCAAAGCGCACCTGTAAGGATGTTGCAGTAGGCCGCCAGCAGGCAAAGCTGTACGCAGATATTCTCGAAAAGCAGTTTGGCCGTCGCCCGGTGGTATTCCTGACCAACGGTTTCGACACCCGCATTGTGGACAATATCTATCCCGAGCGCAAGGTCGCTTCCATTTACTCCAAGCGCGACCTTGAAAAATGGTTCAATCTGCAAGCAATGCGCACCAGCCTTGCCAATGTGGATGTAAACAAAAACATTGCCGGACGGTACTATCAGGAAGGTGCCATCAAGGCGGTTTGTGATAGCTTTGGCCGCAAGAACCGCCGCAAGGCTCTGCTTGTTATGGCAACCGGCTCCGGCAAGACTCGTACCGTCATTGCACTGGTGGATGTATTATTGCAGCATGGCTGGGTCAAAAACGTGCTGTTTCTGGCTGACCGCAACAGTCTTGTGACCCAGGCAAAGCGCAGCTTTGTCAACCTCCTGCCGGAGCTTTCCGTGACGAACCTCTGCGAGGACAAAGACAACTTTACGGCACACTGCGTGTTCTCAACCTATCAGACCATGATGAACTGCATTGATTCCGTTCACGATGCAGAGGGCAAGCTGTTCACCTGTGGCCATTTTGATATGATCATCTGCGATGAAGCACACCGTTCCATCTACAATAAATACCGCGACATCTTCCACTATTTTGATGCACCGCTGGTTGGCCTGACCGCCACACCCAAGGATGAGATCGACAAAAACACCTACGAGATCTTTGACCTCGAAAACGGCGTGCCCACCTATGGTTATGAGCTGGCGCAGGCCGTCAAGGATGGCTTTCTGGTTGATTTCCTCTCGGTGGAGAGCGAAGTAAAGTTTATGAAGAACGGCATCACCTACGATGAACTTTCGGACGAAGAACGGGAAGCCTACGAAAACACCTTTGAGGATGAAAACGGCAACCTGCCGGCCAGCATTGATGCATCTGCTCTGAACAGTTGGCTGTTCAACAAGGACACCATCCGGCAGGTCCTGAATGTCGTGATGCAGAACGCCTTGAAAATCGACTACGGCAGTAAGATCGGCAAGACGATTATTTTTGCCAAGAGCCACGATCATGCAGAGGAAATCCTCAAAGTGTTCAATCAGGAATATCCTCACCTGAACGGCTACGCCATGGTGATCGACAATCGGCTCAATTATGCGCAGAGTGCCATTGACGAATTCTCAGACCCGAAGAAGTTGCCGCAGATTGCCATTTCGGTGGATATGCTGGACACTGGCATCGATGTGCCGGAGGTTCTGAATCTGGTCTTTTTCAAAAAGGTTCTAAGCAAGGCAAAGTTCTGGCAGATGATCGGACGCGGTACACGCCTGTGTCCGGGACTTCTGGATGGTGAGGACAAGAATAAGTTTTACATTTTTGACTTCTGCGGAAATTTTGAATTTTTCCGCATGAACAAAGGAAATGCCACCCCGAATATGATTGCCGTTCAGGGCGCGATTTTCGGCCTGCAGTTTGAAATTGCGTATAAATTGCAGAATATGCAGTTCCAAACGGAAGAACTGAAAGCGTTCCGTACTTCACTGGTGGAGCACATGGTCAGTCAGGTGCAAAAGCTGAATCGTGACAACTTTGCAGTCAAACAGCATTTGAAGTATGTCGAGTTGTATGCGGATAAAAACAGTTACAATGCTCTAACGTATGCAGACACCTTGATTGCCCGGGAGGAACTTGCGCCCTTGATTGAACCGGAGCCGGATGACCCGAAAGCACTTCGTTTTGATGCATTGCTGTATGGCATCGAATTGGCATACCTTGCTGGGAAGCCGTACACTCATGGCCGCAACGAGCTGCTGAAAAAAGCGAAAGCGGTTGCGAGCGTGTCCAATATTCCAGAGATCGATCAGAAACGTGCGTTGCTTGAAAAAATTATCCAGACCGACTATATCAAAACTGCCGATGTGAACGAGTTTGAGCACATCCGAAAAGAGTTGCGTGACCTGATCAAGTACATTCCCATCGAGCGTGTACGGTACACCACAGATTTCTCGGACGAAATTCTTTCGACAGAATGGAAGGAGGCCGAGCTGGAAAACGATGATCTGAAAAATTACAAGGCAAAAGCTGAGTACTATGTACGGCAGCATCAGGATAATGCAGCCATTGCCAAACTGAAAGGCAACATCCCGCTCACTGCCGAAGATGTCAAAGAACTCGAAAAAATTCTTTGGAGTGAGGTTGGCACAAAAGAGGACTATGAAGCCGAATATGGCACAAAGCCTTTGGGAGAATTCGTGCGGGAAATCGTTGGTCTTGATATGGCTGCGGCGAAAGCTGCATTTTCGCAATATCTGGATGGTGCTAACCTCGACAGCCGACAGATTTACTTTGTCAACCAGATTGTCGAGTACATCGTACATAATGGCATGATGAAAGACCTCTCCGTTTTGCAGGAGCCGCCTTTTACAGATCAGGGAAGCATCGTAGAGGTCTTTACAGATTTGAGTGTATGGCTTGGTATTCGCAAGACCATTGAACAGGTCAACGCCAACGCAATCGCAGCGTAATAGAATATCTTCTAAAACGGTAAAGTGGATTTTATCCGCTTTGCCGTTTTTCTTTTTGCTCTAAATTGTGAAATTTTCAAAATGGTATTCCAAAACGGCCCTATAGATTCATATTGGTGTAAGAAGTTTTCCAAACAAAATTTGAAAATCAGGTTGCCAAACACCCGTTTTAGAATGTTATAGGTATAGGAAGTCGTTTGAAAAAGTTAAAAAATTTTGAACTCTTCGGAAAGACGGTTTAAAAATACCCCTTTAAGTTTGTATAGGGTGTAGGGACTACTTTCAAAAGCAGTCTTACTCGCATTTTTGAAAGCCCTCAACTTCTTACAAAATCACAGTGCACCTTGAAAACCACATGATCGGCTGCAAGCCACTATGCTTTTTCGGAGAAGTGCCGCCATGATATGAGCGCACCAAGAAGAAGCCATACACCGGAGGAGATCGGGCAGGAACCGCTTGCAGGCAGACCGACCCCGAAGAAGAACCGGGCAAGCTGGCAGAGAGGACTTCACAAGTCTTGTCTGTCAGGTTGTTCGGCGCAAGAGTGCAGAGATCGCAGATCTTTGCGCGGGTCAAGGGCGGCAGCCTTGCCCAGTGGATGTGATGCCCTGCGTCATATCCTACTGGGTATTATCTGGCGCATGACAGGCGGCAGATTTGCAGCTCCGCTGCACCGCGTTGCCCCTACCCCGCGCACGGCGCTCTCTGCGTGACCCCAGAAAGGAGAGATGGTCGCTGAAACTGACCCGACACAATGGCCGCGCCGGAAAGCACGGCACTTATAACCCAAAGCACAATGACCGCAGTTTTGAAATTGCCAACAGCGAGCATATCGACCCGGAACGTGTCCAGCAAAACATTTATTGGGATTGTTATAACGGCATCCGCTCTGCTCTGCAGCCCAAGAGTGAGGAAAGTCTGGCCGACACTTTTGAAGAAGTCGAAAAGCTCTACTACAAACTCCATTACACCAACTTCACCGAAAGACAGAATGAGCGCAACGCCAAAATCCGGCACACCGAGCGAAACCGCTCCACCGAAGATTTGCTCGCCAGCAAGAAAACCTGCCCCGAAGAAAGCATCTATCAGCTTGGAACGCTGGAGAGCCACGCTTCGCCCAAAGAACTTTTTCAAATCGCCACAGAATTTATGGATGAGTTCCATGAGCGTTTCGGCAAACACGTTCACATTCTGGATTGGGCCTTGCATCTGGATGAAGGTACGCCGCACATCCACGAACGCCATGTGTTTGACTGTGAAAATAAGTATGGCGAAATCGCACCCCAGCAGGAAAAGGCGTTGGAAGCACTTGGCTTTGAACTGCCAAAGCCGGAAAAGCCCCTTGGACGCTACAACAACCGCAAAATCACATTTGATGCAGCCTGCCGCACGATGCTATTCGAGATTGCCAAACGCCATGGCTTGGAACTGGACGAAGTGCCAGAATACGGCGGACAGGCTTATCTGGAAAAGCAGGACTATATTATGGCAAAGCAAAAAGAACAACTTGCTCAACAGGAAAAAGCCGTGCAGGAACAGACCGCTCAGCTTGAAAATTTGAAACAAGAGCATGAGAAAGCACATCATCAGCAGGTTCGCCGTACAACCTATCAGTCCCTAACACTTCTGAGCAACGATAAAAAAATTCAAAAGCAGGAAAAACAGTTAAGTGAACTTTCTCAGAAGATTGAAGATACCGAGAACTTGTTGGATGAAATTTCTGCGGTTGCCTACGACAAAGCTGTGGCTGTTGTTTCAGAAAACGCTGTGAACGATGCTTTGAAAGCAAGCACAGAACAGGTCGATATATATTTGGATTGGCTGAAAGAGCCGGGGCGAACGGCAAGCAAGGAAACATTGGACTACACCACATATCAAATCACAACGCTGCGAAAAAATATTATTGCAGCAGTAAACAGGATTACCGCAAGATTGACAACTGTCCTTATAAAACCGGAAATCAAAAAGCCTGCCGTCGAGCAAATCAAAGAAAATACTCGTCCGTCTGTTCTACAAAAGCTGCATCAGAGGCAGGAAGAAATCAATCAGCATGAGCAGACATGCACCAAACCGAAGAAGCGCAGTCATGGCATGGAACTGTAAAGGAGGTCAATTTTCAAGAACAACAATTTATTTGAAATCGTAAAACGGAATATC
>ERZ507033.695-NODE-695-length-14039-cov-4.600901_pt1 | contig 14039 bp, 16 predicted proteins | sample MGYA00512874_ERZ507033 | MGnify/ENA metagenome assembly ERZ507033
ATCTGCGCATCTGTCGCGCTTCCCTCGACTCCCATCGAGTTGGTCAAAAGGCTGACAGAACAGCTCGTCACACCGTAAACCTTAGAGACAGCCTTTTCCACTCTGGCAGAGCATGCCGCACAACTCATTCCTGTAACTGTATATTGCTTCATACTGTCTGTATTTCCTTCTTTCTACTATTCGAATCTAACTATTCAGAAGCCTTTTCTAAAATCTCTCAATTCCTGTCACCTTGAAATCCAGTCTTTCGATGGCAAATGTGATTTCCTCATCGCTTAGCTCTCTGGTTGCCTCAACATGTGCCACGCCATGCTTTAAATCCACAGCTGCCGATACGCCGCTCATCTTCTGAAGTGAGCGTGTGACTGAGTTCTTGCAGTTCATGCAGTGCATTCCGTCTATGTGCACATCTGCTCTCGTGACTATCTCGCCTGTAAGCTGTACCGTGGCTTCCTCGTCCTCCTTCATGGCTCCACCGCCACAGCAGGCACCCTCGCCCTTTGAATGCTTTATAGTCTCCTTTAAGCCCACAATCACCAGTGCGGCAATTATTGCTATTATTAATATTGTGATTATTGTACTCATTTTTATACCTGCCTTCTTATAATACTACTTCATAAGCTTCTGCAGTGTGTTCAAAAGCTCATCTATTGTCTCATCCTTGCCGGCTCTTATGTCATCTGCCACACACGTCTTTATGTGATTGGCCAAAAGGACTTTATTGAAGCTGTTGAGCGCAGCATTTGCGGCCGCCACCTGTGTGATGATGTCAGGGCAGTAGCAATCCTCATCCAGCATACGCTTGATTCCACGGATTTGCCCCTCTATACGGCTAAGTCTGTTGATGAGATCCTTATATTCCTGCTCTGACCGCTCTTTTTTGCGGTTGCAGCAACAGCATTTGGTTTCTTTTTCTGTCATGGGTACCTCCATTTGTTCTTTGTTCCGCATTATGCATTTGTTTTACGCGTCTAACCATACCCCTTATGGGTATCTGTCTTCAAGAGCATTATATACCCCGGTGGGGTATATTGCAAGGGCAGATTTCCTTATTGAGAAATTTTCATGTTATCTTCTGCTCCTCCCTCATGTTCTACAATAACCTGGTCTGTGATATTCTCCTTATTTTCTCCATCAAGAATATAATACTCCCCACTATACGGCACTTTATAGCTCACCTTAACGTCTCTGCTTATAGCTCCCAGTTTTTCAGCTTCTTTTGCCTCCGCCAGCAAAATATATACATCCTCATAACCGGTATATGAGTATATGCTTACCGTTTCATCTTTTTCCAAATAAACAGTCGGACCGCTATATTTTCTATACACCAGATCACGTACCGAATCATTATTAACATCAATTAATGCCTGAATATGTTCAATCATATCGGCTGCAAATGACCTCACCGGCGTGATACACATACACAAGACAACTACAGTCACAACCGCTATCGCAGCAAAATATGCAGGATATCGTTTTGAGCTGTGAGTGGTATGTAATTCCTCGATACATTCTTTTCTTACCTGCTCAATATCAGGCATTTCATGCTGCGCTGCCTGTCTAAAAATATCATTTTTTTTCATTCTGCATCAATCCTCCTTATCCAAATTTTGCCTAAGCTCCCTTAGGGTACGATATAATCTGTTTTTTATGGTTGATTCCTTTACAGAAAAAAGGAGCGCTATTTCTGAAATATTTTTATCCATATAATAATATAGATAAAATATTTTTTTAGTAAGTTCATCCTTCGCAGAAAGATATGTAAACACACTTTGTACTGTTTCTTTTGATATTGCTATATCGTCAAACGAAGTCTGTTGTACAGCTATATCATTTTCATCTGCCGACAAAATATTATAATCGTTCATTTCCTCAATGCCACGAAGCTTTTCTTTTAATTTATAATGACGAAAAATTTTTCTCTTTGCTATTTGCATTACAAGTGCATCCGGCTGCTTAAAATATGATATTCCATGTTTTCGTATTATTTTAACAACCTCTGTATAGGTTTCCTGAAATATATCTGCTACATCTTCAGTTTTTCCACATTTTACAATGATGTACGCTAAAACCTTCTGATTGGTTGAGGCATATAGCTCATTAAAAAAGTCATCCTGTGCCTTATTAATCAATCTGCATCCCTCCCTTCACTATATATGTGTCCCACACCATAGAAAAAGTTTCATGTTATACCATACTTTTATAATAAAAGCATGCAAGCTGTGTCCTGTCCCTCAGCTGCAGCTTTTCGAGTATGACACTGATATAGTTTCGTACGGTTCCCTCACTCAGATACAGCTCATCCGCTATTTCCCTGTTGTTTAGTCCTTCTGCAACCAGCTCTATGATTGAAAGCTCCTTGCCGCTTATATCATAGCTCTTCATTGCGTCAATGAACCAGGCCTGACCGGTGCCTGATGAAGCTTTACCATCAGCTCCGAACAGGTGTGGTATCCTGTCCATTATCTGTGTTCCAAACACTGTCTGTCCGTTGTTTACAGCTCTAAGTGCCGGGGCAATACTCTCAAAGGCCTGTTTTAGTATATAGCCCTTCGCACCCAGCGAGATTGCTTTTACAATGTATTCATCATCCGAAAATGTGGTCAGAAGAAGTATTTTGGCATCCGGATATTTTCCGAGTATTTTTTCTGCTGCTTCAAGACCTGTCATGCCCTGCATCCTTATATCCATGAGCATCACATCGGGCATATGCTCCTCGTACAGCTTTACCGCCTGCTGCCCGCTGTCTCCAACCGCAGACACCTCTATGTCATCCTGTGCGCTCAGTATTGTATTCAGCGAAAGTGATACGAGATTATCATCATCTATTATTACTATCTTCATGTCCTGTTCCTTTCTTATTCATGCCTTGATTTTTATGCATTTTGTATATCCTCACTTCTTCATGAGCGTCACAAATATCATGAAACCATCGTCTGCCTTTATACGCATGGTTCCTCCTATCGCTGCAACACGCTCTTTTATATTTTTTATGCCTATTCCATCTCCTGTTTCTCCCGAAAGTCTTCTTTCGTCAGCCAATGTGCCGTTGTCCATTATCTCAAGCTGGTAAAAGGCGGGATGCTCTCTGACTATTATCCTGATTTCATCGCCGTTACTGTGCTTAACTGCGTTGTTTACCGCTTCCTTTGCAATTGCAATAAAAGCATACTTGACATCTCTGGGCACATCATCCTCACAGTCGTATTCGAGTGAAAATGCAAATGCACTGTCTGTAGGCTTAAGCTTCGCAAGCGCCTGACGCAAATCGACCGATTCATCGTACAAATCATGAACACTTTTTCTCATGCTGTCCATTGCCGTATCGAGTGTACTCTTTAGGTCTGCGATAGGCGCTTTAAGCTTTTCATCAGTATTTATCACACCGATTGCTCCCACCTGCAAAATAGAGCGCGTAATCATGTGACCCACGTTGTCGTGTATCTCCCTTGCGATACGGTTTCTCTCCTTTAGCGTGGCATTGTATATCTGCGCATTCTGCTTCTCGATAAGCTGGTGATTCATCTGCTCCATAAGCATGTCGTGCTCCATGGACGCATCTCTCATGCTGTGCATCTTCATCTGATACCCCAAAAGCAGCTCTGTGAAATACGAAAGCATTACCGCAAAAGCCATGAGAAGTACAACCTCCAGGATATAAAAAATCCCGGGTGCTATATGTTTTATCTTTAAAATACAGTCCACCGATACAGCTATCCCCACTAAGGCTGCAGCCATCCTCGACACCGTGTATTTTTTCTTCCTGAATACCATCGCTGCATACGGCAGCATAAAAAATGATGGTGCAAAAAATACTCCGGACAGAATATAAACCGCCAGAATCAAATCCAAAGCCCGGTCTGCCGTTTTGCTCTTGTTCGCAGGACTCATCTGCGGCACATCCTGCATGTCTATAAATGTGCACACGGTTATTCCTGTAAGTATGCACGCTATCATGACGTAATCGACCTGAAGGGATACCACCATAAGCATCACGCATGATAGAACTATTAAAAACTGACTACATATCTTATACATCAAAAGCCTCCATTTCCGTAAAATAAGCTTACAACAAATTCCATCAAACGTCACTATGACAAATGTCATTTTTTATACAACAATGCCTCATCCAAACATAAATACGAATGTGACATTTGACACTTACTTTCCGGCACGCCATATAGTAATCTGTTATTGAGCCGGATATCAGGCTTGCAAACGAAAATACAACATTATGGAGGCAATTCAATGGATACAACCAAAAATGCGATAGAAGTAACCAACCTTGTAAAACGCTACAAGGAGCTTGTGGCACTCGACCATTTCAATCTGACCGTTAAAACCGGCGAGATTTTCGGATTGCTCGGACCAAACGGCTCCGGAAAGACCACCACTATAAACTGCATACTTTCCCTGCTCACATACGATAAGGGAGATATAAAGGTATTCGGGCAGGAAATGTACTCAAACAGCTACGATATCAAACGCGAAATCGGCGTGGTCATGCAGAATGTGGCCGTGTACGACGAGCTGACTGTATATGAAAATATCGACTATTTCTGCGGTCTTTACGTGAGTGATAAAAAGCTCCGCGAAAAATATGTAAAGGAAGCGCATATTGCCTCACTGCAAAATGGTCCGGGTTCTGCTCTTCCAGTTCTTCAAACATCAGATCCACCGGATTCTTAAACTCTTCATCATCCTCGCGGACTTCCATTGCATTGATCATTTCAAGCAGCGTTGAGAAATTCTGTTCCTCCTCCGGTGCTTCATAATGGATATACCCGATCAATGCCGTATAAAGTAGTGTCTCTGCTTTCAACCAAAAATCGTCTCCGCCTTTGCTTTCCCCTTTTGTATTGGCAATCAATGTTGTTACCAGTTTCAGAATATCCTTCTCAGAATGGAGATAGGCGAATGGATTATAGTGCATTGACTTACTGAAATTTATGGTATTGAATACCTTCATCCGGTACCCGTTCTTATACAGGGCATTTCCCACTTCGTTGACCAGACCACCCTTGGGGTCGTTCCTGTCAAGATAGAAAACAGAAGTGTTGCATACAATTTTCGCCTTAGAAATTATCTGCTTTCACATCATCACGCATCAGCCGCTTCATCTTGTCCTCCAAGGTGTCCTTGCTCTCTGAGCTGAAATGAACGCCGATGATATAGGTGGTGCTGCCCATTCTCATGCTGAACGAGCCTGCCGGATTTGCTTTGGGTGTTTGGGTTGCTTTGTTGTTCTGTGCCATGCGATACCTCCTTGAAACGGAAAAAGCCAGACAGGGTGTGTGTCGGCAACGAAGTCCGGCAACGGGCTTCAAAAAACCTCGAACATTGTCCTATCTGGCTCTTATACTGTTTTTGCTTTTTTCTTTGATTTCTCCGTTGCTTTCGTTGTTAGAACTCTTAAAACCCTTGTAAATAAAAAAGATTTAAGGGATTAGCCCGGCAACGGGGTCGGCAACGGGATAGCAACCAGCCCGGCAACAGGGTCGATTTTTTAGAATGGAATCTCTATCTGTTGGGCTTCTTCCTCGGTCAGCTCACGAAAACCGTCCGGCAAATCAGAGCCGGTTGCTGATAGCTCGTTGCCGGAATCGGCTCGTTCCCAACCTCGCTGTCTGCCGTACTTGGCAAAGATTCGGGGATTGGGAAATGCTGTCCAGCCCTCGATACTGTTGTTCATGATTTCATTGATTTCCCGGATTTCCCACTGCTTCGGCTCGTCAAAGGAATGGTTCAGAGCTTCTGCATAGATCAGCTTGGAGCAGACCTGTGTGCCGTTGAAATTATCAAGGAAAGACTGAATCAGCCCTGCCTTGGTGTCCTCCGGCATGAACTGCTTTTGCAGCTCCCGCAGCTCCTTGTTCATCTGCTTTGAGAGGGTAAGGCGAAAAGAACCACTCCGATAGATGGTCATTGCTTCTGCCCACATCAGGTCGATATACGCCCTCGATGCGGCTTCATCTTCCAGAATATGAACCTCGGCTCTTTCCGGGTGTACCATGATGGGCAAAAACCTTCGGTTGCCGCTTCGGTCAAGGGGCAGAAAGTCCATCGTATTGGAGCTGCCGCCGAACACGCATTGCCTCAATCGGTCTGCCGGATGGGTTTCATACGGCACTTTATAGGTTTCCTTGGCTCTGCTTATAAAGGACTTAATATCCTCAATACTTTTGGCATTGGCGGTGGCAATCATCTCGGACATTTCGATAATCCAATGTCCCTGCATCTTGCGGTAAACATTGTCATCGTCAATCCGTTTCAGGTCATCGGAAAACCACTCGTCTTTGATTGCCAGCAGCCGGAAGAAGGTGGACTTTCCTGCGCCTTGTCCTCCGACCAGACAGAGCATGGTTTCAAACTTGCTTCCCGGCTTGAACACCCGGCTGATTGCGCCCAACATGAACAGCCGCAGACATTCATAGGTGAACTCACTTCCCTCAGCTCCGAGAAAATGGGGCAGGGCGCAACGGATGCGCTCGGTGCCGTCCCATTCCAGACCATTCAGATAGTCACGGATGGGGTGATACTTGTTGCAGTCAGCGACAATGGAGATTGCTTTCTGGATTTTCTTTTCGCTGGTCAGCGTGTACTGATCTTCCAGATAGAGCATCAGGTAATTCAAATCCGTATCGTTCAAGGTCGTTGTCGGCTTGCTCCACCAGAGCGGCTTCACAATATCAATGCGCTCCGTCAGGATGTTGTAGCGGATCGCTCCTTCCAGCTTCGGGTCATTCTGAAATACCGTCAGACAGTTTCGGATGCTGTTTTTGACAGCTCCGTTATCGGTCGAGTCCAGACTTCCTCTGACTTCCTCCACGGTCATGCTCATCTGGGTGTTCTGCAAATCGTTGTTCAAGATTCATCACCTCTTTTCTTTGCTCAGCAACCAGAGCCTTCTTTTCCTCAGCTGTGCCATACAGAAGAACATTCAGCAGATATTCGATATGGCTTTCTCTTTGCAGAGCTTCCACGAACAGAGGATGCCATTCGTCCTCCGGCTGCTTTGGTGCGTATTGCTGCTTCCATGTCCTGAGATGACGGAAGTAATCGGACAGCACCTTGTAGCATCTGCTTTCTTCCTGGCGGTATCTCTGTTCCGGGGTAGGCTCTCGGATATGGGGCTTGATTCTGTGCTTCTGCCTGTTGTCGTAGCTGATACCGAAATCATCAGCCAGCTTCATAGCGGCGGCTTTGCTGGGCAGTCCGAACAGACGGGAAACAAAATCAACTGCATCTCCGTCCGCTTGGCAAGCGAAACAATGGAAACGCTTGTCCACCTTCATGCTGGGATTCTTGTCATTGTGAAACGGGCAGACTGCCATGCCATGACGGTTGACCTGAATGCCGTACATCTCTGCCGCCTGTCGGGTGGTCAAGTTCTGTTTGACCGCTTCAAATACATTCATTGCATCTTCCTTTCGGGGAACAAAAAAAGACACCTGACATTTTCACAATGAAAACGGCAAGTGCCTTACAGTTCCATATTCTGTTTTTTCTGTTGCGGGGTTTTCTGCTCCTGCTGATTGCTGCTCTGCTCTTGCAGAAACTTTATCTTCTCCGTGACGGAGTGCTTCGGTTCGGGCTTCTTCTCGACCTCGGACTGCTCCGGCATGAGGACTTTGCTGACCCAATAGCGAATATCTTTCATCGGCTGCAATTCCTCCTTGGCGGTGGCAAGCTGTCCAGCAAGCTCGGTGTGTGTCGCTTTCAACTTGTCATATTCCGCTTGCAGGGAATCCAGATTGACATTCAAATCCACGCCCTGCTTTTTGAGATAGCGGAACGCTTTGTTGAAGCTGTCCAGCTCGTCCTTGTGGCTTTCTGCAAACGCTGCCTGTCGTGCTTTCCAGCCGATTTTCAGATACTTGTCATGAACCGCTTTGTGGGTCTGGCAGTCTGCCACGGCGTTCTGAATGCCGGTAATGACCTTCATGCGGGCAGATGCTTTCTTCATAGCGGCGTTGATGCCCTTGGACTTCTCGCTCATTCCTTGCAGGGCTACATCCAAATCTTCCAGCGTGAAAAGCTCATGCTCTTTCAGATAGATCATTGCTTTGGAGACCGCCTTCAAGTCATCGGTCGTGCCTTTCTGCTGACCGTATCTTGACCAGTCGCTGCGTTCTGCCTTGCGTAAGTTCAGATAATCACGCAGCAGAATGACCAGATCGGGGGAAGTGTTCTTTGCTTGTGCTTCCGTTTCTGCAAAGGCTTCCTTGGTTGCTTCCACAATGTCTGCAATCCAGTTCCGCAGATTTTGGATGGTGCTGCGGATGGCATTCATCATGCGGTTAGCCGCCTTAATATCCCGGTTGAGATTGCCGATGTTGGTTTCAATGCCCTTGCGTTCCAGAGCGCAAACGGCGGCTCCCATGTGGACGGTTGGAATCTTATCCAGTCCCTGCCGTTCATAAGAGCGCATATTCACTCGCTCAGGACTTCCGGCAAGTTCCAGATACTTGTTCTGAACAAGCTCCCAGCCGTGTCTCCATTCCTCGGCATGGTACTGTTCGTTCCAATCAACGGTATCCTCCTTGTGGCTTTTCCAGTTGCCGGAGGGAAGTCTGATACGCTCTCCGTTCTCGTCAAGGTCATAAACCTTGCGGCTCTTGGGCAGCCACTTTCCGTTTTCATCAATGGCTCTCAAGGTCAGCATGATATGGCAATGAGGATTGTGTCCGGGAGGATCTGGGTCATGGATTGCAAAATCACAGCACATTCCCTTGGACACAAAATGCTCTCGGCAGTATTCTTGCATCATCTGTGGATACATTTCGGGCGGCGCTTCTCTTGGTAAGGCAACCACAAATCGCCTTGCAAGCTGGGAATTCCATTGCTTCTCTACTTCCTCAGCTGCGTTCCAAAGTGTTGCTCGGTCAGCATATCCGGGTGGGGCATTGGTGGGCAACATGACCTCTGTGTAAACCACCTCTTTCTTGTAAAGGTAGTTTTTCATCTTCTGGTCGTACTCGGAAAACAGCTTTTCTCCGGCTTGGTAGGCAGCTCCGGCAACAGCAGAGCTACCCTTGCTTCGCTGGACGATGCGGATTTCCAAATGTGGTACGGGCATCTTTGGTTGAACCTCCTTTCGATGGTACAAAAAAAGACCGATACTTTTCAGCACGGTCGGGCGAGGGATATTCACTTGTTGTCGGGGAATGATTGCTTGCAATCGTTCCTCGGCGGCAAGTCCACAAAGGGGTAGCTGGCAAAGCCAGCGCAGGGGAAGTGTAGCTTCCTCTGGATGATTGAAGCAAGGGACTTTTGCGGAAATCATCAAGCTCCATGCAATGGGCTTTCGGCAGAACGCAATCACCATCTTTAGGTGGTGTATAATTGCGCCCTTGTCTCCGTCAAGGGTTTTCACCCTCGTCCGCTTCCTGCGTTTCTCTCCGGCTCTCAATCAGCCGATTCAGCTTCTTTTGAACCGCTTCGCTCTGGAAGATGAAGGTCAGCAGCTCCATCACATCCTCATCGGTCAGGACAGTCGGCTCTTTCAAGAAGGTCTCCAACATTCCGGCACGAGTGCAAAGCCGATGGGTTCTCTCGCTTCTGGTCAGCCGTTTCAGCTCGCTCTGCAATCGCTTCTCCTTGTGCTTGGCTGCGGTCAGCTTGCGTTCCGCAACATACTGTTTGTGTCTCAGCTTTTCCAATTCTTCGCTCATGGGCAACTTCTCCTTTCAGATAATGGGCAAAACAAAAGCGACCAACTTTTTACGGTTGATCGCCTTTGCCTTGGTCATTATAGAATTGTTTAATTTGTGAACTCGTCTGCCAAGTGCTTACTTAGCTCAGATAAAGATTTAATTAGTCCCAAATTGCTATATTCAAAACTTTGCGTTAAACTATCCCATTGCATAAATCCAAGGCAATGCTCATGATGTTCGCCTTCAACGATAGTCTGAATGTCAGAAATATGGGCTTCCGTTGAGAGAATATGAGCTAAACGAGGGCTTGCTCCATTATCAATATTGACAAGTAAACCATACTTTGCTCCCGAGACCAGACAGTATCCAACCAGCTGCGACCATTCTTTAAGTCCAGCGCTATTCATTAGCTTAACCTCAAGAATTAGAATTTCAAATTGTGTCCCATCAGTAACTAAAGCAAAAATATCAAGATTAAGCGGTGGGACTCGATTTGCAAAGTTTTTGACACAGGTGCATTTATCAGGATGCTCAGCAATAATTCTTTGCAGATTGGTTTTTAGTTCACCAATGCCCCAAAAAACGCTAAGTTCTTTATGACGCTTTGCTTTGAAATTGCTTTTAAGTTGAGCTTCTATGAAGGTCTGTATTTCTGGATAATACGAAACTTCATTCCGACTATGCTTACCGGGCATTTGACAAATCCTCCTCGGTAATTCTACGAACAAGCAATTTGTATTCGTTATCTGGCGAGACTGTCACTAATCTTTTATAGACCTCAGGATTTCTTGCGCCGATTAAAGCTCCACGACCATTTCCTACAATGACTAACGGTGTAAGCAAGTCCGGCTTTCTTATTTCTACTGTTAAACCTGCATCATTGTTTGAATGCCGTTCAACGATTTGAAAATACCCTTTTGGGCGCTTGCCGGAAAGTTCATCATCATTTGCAATAACGTAGGCAACAGCTTGGAGTATTTCAGCTATCGGGTAGCCGGTATTAGCAGTGGTTCCATATAGCAAAGCTGTTTTATCTTCGTTATATTGTTCTATTAAATTTCGGACGTTGATGTTGAGCGTAGTGTAATCACGACTAAACAGCAACGGGTCTTCCTGAATGATATTCTCTATCTGTGTATAGCTGTCCTTATGCAAAATCGGAAATGGATTTATCAGTTCTCCAATGTGTTCGAACTGCTCCCTGATTTTACAGTACGGGGCGTGCTCACATCCCATAACAGTACAGAAGTGCCTAAAATGAATGAAGTGTCCGCCCCTAATAACTGCCGGCAATCGAGGATCGTTTTCAGCCGGATGTACGGTAGATGGAGTGAAATGCATATCTCTGGTCTCGCATCTTTCCGCAGCGTGAATTTCTCTTTGTAATCTACGATTTTCGTTTGACGTTTCCGCCTTGGTTCTGAATGCGAATGCGCCGAACTGAGCATATTGATCCAACAGAATTCTCAGCTTAAATCCTTTATTCCATTGGGCATAGTACGAATCACTTGTACAATGAATGTTGGGGTGATTCCAGTTAACCTGATCAGGGATACAATTTATGCTATATAGCAGCCGACATAATTCACAAACGAACTTAAAATTGTAACCCTTTATTTCAAAAGAAATAATCTGATGCTCATCCGTAAAGCGGCGTTGCGATTTTGCCATACTTCCAATAGTATCGGCTAGTCCAGCAATGAAGCGGCGCTTAAGATTGTCATCAACTAATTCTAATACCACCTGGCTAATATCAGCGGTTCCTCGAAGTTCGCCCTCACAAGCAATGCCATAATGCATGAGGTCGTTTTTTACTGCTGTTGTATCACCTTCGCAGAGAATTGTCCATGTGCCTCCGGGTGTTGTTTCGTATTGAACAGAAAGGTCGTAGACAGCCCGAAACATTTGTCCTACTTTACGCAAAATATCCCCTGCAATTTCACCCGCACGCTGCGGGTTTTCAAGGTATGAACCCCATTTTTTGTATGGCAAGCGAATATTAAATACATCTTCTGCATTTCCGAATACGCCACCACCTATAATTAACCCCAATAAGTATGCTTTATCTGTATCCATTATTCTATCCCCTTACTTTTCGCTTCCATTTTTCTTGAACACTTGCTCCATTATTGCAGAAGCAATATTATATGCTAATGTAACCGGAACAGCATTTCCTATGACTTTATACATTGCGGTTATATTTCGTGCTGTATCCGTTAAGAAGTTAAAATCATCGGGGAATGTTTGAATACGTGCAACTTCTCGAACAGTAAATCTCCTGTTCTCATAGGGATGTATAATACCGCAATTCTCTGGCTGAGCAGATGCTGTCATAGTTCCGCAAATTTCATCTCTCGAAAAACGCCGATAGAAGTTAGGTGAATGATACTTCTTCATATTGTCTCTGATTCTTTGGAAACGAGGGGCTAAATGCTCGTACGGAACATCTTTCCACGAACCGCCTTCAGGAATATATTTGATCATATCCAAAGCCTGCGGAGAAAGTGACCAGTCTACATTGTTAGCTACTTCAGACGGTACGTTTAGAATATGCCGTAATGTCAAATTATCTTTACATTGCTTTTTAGGAAACTCAAATGTGATTCCTAAATCCTTGCGTACACCAACAAACAAAACTCTCTGACGATTCTGAGGAACGCCATAGTCTGATGCGTTTACAAGTTGATGCACAACATTGTATCCAACGCCATTCATGCTGGACAGATCTTCTACTATGACTTCTGCTAAGTTGCGTCCATCAATATATTTCGTTGAAAGTAATCCCTTGACATTCTCAAAAACAATTACCTTCGGCATCTTTTTTCGAATAATGCGTAAACATTCTTTATATAGCATACCACGAGAATCGTGGACGCCTTTGCGATTTCCTGCATTAGAGAACGGCTGGCATGGGAATCCCGCAGTAAGAATATCTCCATCGGGAATTTCATCTTCGCCAACTGACAATATGTCACGCCGATCTATATTGCCCAAATTGAGCGAGTATATCGCTTGAGCATCTGAATCAAAATCGTTCGCAAAAACAATATCAAATCCCGCCTTCTTGAAACCTAAATCCATTCCACCACATCCGGAAAACAAGGAAATGAGACGAGGGCGTTCTGGCATTTCAAGATCTAAGACATAAGAGCCTGCATTGTTACACATTGGCTTGTTTTGGTGAGAATTAGATACATATTCATCAACATCACAAGATCGAATTCGCCACGAATGATTGCCAAGTTTTGAAGCGGGTAAGCTACCATTGCCAATCATTCGCCGTATAGTTTTTTCGGATAGCTGTAGATATTGAGCTGTTTGAGAAACAGTTAACAGTTCCGTACCCATAGGTAAAATCCTCCATTCAGTTTTTTACATTCTTTATTCTAATATACGAACTCCCGAATGTCAATAGAAGAGGGGAAAATATAGGACATGAATGGACATCAGAGGACACGATTTCAATATACGCGAATCGAACGGGTGCTTCAAGATAAGCATTTGAATTATGCAATAGTATATTTCTTCGGCAATGAGCGGTCAAAAAATCGGATGCAAACCCGATATTTTGACCGCATATCGCCCCCTAACTGTTACATTATTTCGTCCGGCTCTTGAACCCGGTTTGCATTGCGTTCTCGCTTGCTATCCATCTGCGCTCCTCGCTATACGGTGCTTGCAGCCAGATAGACAATTTGGGCTTGTCCAGCACATAAATCACCCCGCCAGCTTCGCCCTTTTCCTTGCGGCAGCACACCTCTGGCTGCTGTTCTGCAAGGTCAGCAAGCTGTGTTTGCAAGTCGGGATTCAGCGTAAACACGCTGTAAGTCCCGTCCCCAGTGGCATAGACCATGATTTCCAACTTACACGGCATCAGTGTGTTCATCATCTTCGCCCTCCTTGAACATCTCAGGCCCCCAGTCCTCATTGTTCTCAATGTCCTGCGCCAGCTTCTGCATCCCGGCATAGCACTCCATCTCCGCACGCACGAAGTAGTACATCTGGTCGTACCAGCGTTCCAGATGCAGCGATTCGTCCTCCAGCTTGCGGACGAAGTTGAATACCAGCCTGTTCAGGTCAGGGTCAACCGTCAGTCCGGCAACCTCATAAAGCCGCTTGCGGGTCAGTGCCAGATCGGGGTTGCCGTAGGCGTAGAGCAGCTTCTTTTCGTCAAAAGTCAGTTTCATAAGCGTGTACCTCCGTATCAAAAAAGGGCCTGCCGTGTGCAGACCCGATGTAACGAAAAGACCGCCTTGCAGTCGTGCAGGGCGGTCAGAGATGCGATATTGTATTAGACAAAAATCAGCTCAGTCTTGATGATCTCTTCGGCACGGTTGCGGATGCTGTTCATCCGGCGCACCCATTCCAGTTGATCGGCAGCTT
>ERZ507033.700-NODE-700-length-13986-cov-5.973799_pt1 | contig 13986 bp, 10 predicted proteins | sample MGYA00512874_ERZ507033 | MGnify/ENA metagenome assembly ERZ507033
CATGCCACGCTGTCTGCCGTGCCAGGGAAGTAGCTGGAGTCGGCGGCGGTCATGCTGGTGTCGATGGTCACGCCGTACTGCGCTCTTGCGTACTCGTTGCCCGCTTGAATGGCCTCCGCGATGGAGTAGATGTTCCCGCTGGCGGCAGGCTTCGGCGTGGGCGTAGGTTCGGGCGTAGGCACAGGCGCAGGTTGTTCCTCCTGTTTCTCTGCCGGTTTCTGTGTAGGTGCCGGTGTGGGTGCGGGAGCAGGTTTATCCTCCGGCACAGGCGTGGGTGTCGCCGGCTCTTTCGGTGCAGCGGGCGGTGGTGTTTCAGCGGGTGCAGGCTGCTTTTCTGCGGCGTTATCCGCATTCTCCGCACCCGCCCGCTCAGGAGCGACGCTGCTCTCAGATGTATCGCCTCCATCTTCTGTTTGCGGCAGCAGGGATTCGGCCTTCGTGCGCTCCTCTTCGTTCTGCTCGGCCTGACTTGCTGCATAGGCAGAGACCTTGGTGTTGGACTCAGACGAATCCGAGACCGGTGCCGGCTGGACTGCGCAGCCTAACAGACACACGGCACTCAAAATAAGTGAAACTAAACGCATTCTTTTTCTCCTCATGGGCGTTCTCTCCTTTACGTAAATATCGCAGCACTGTTTAATGTGCTTTGAAGATATTTACGACTGGAGCCTTGCCTTTTTCAACACTATGTACTGTTGTTTGGGTTTTGCGGCGATTGCATTTGCCGCTCGGGCGCGAAACGCTGCTCTGCTTACCACATATAAAACACCCTCTTCCTGTATGCGAAAAACCGCCGAGCTACCACCCGGCGGTCTTTACAATTTTGACTGTACCAAGTATAGCACATGGTGATTTACGGTGAAATCGCAAAACAGTGCCAATCCATTGCCATACCCTGCCGATACCGTGTCAGATCAGACATGCTGCTTGATAATTCGGGTGATGATCCCCAGTGCAACGCCGTGTTCCTCATCTAGGTGGGTAACGGCAAAGCTGACATCATCCTTTCGTCCGGGTCTGCGCCGATCATAGCAGGAATGTGCTATGGCATTGGCACCGTTGCTGAGGCGGATATACACAACGCCCTTATGGATATGGGTGACCTTCCCGGCATATTTGCCCTGAATACGGCATTTCTGGAGATTGTCATTCTTGCTGTTGCCGGATACGCTTTTGATGTCGGCTTTAATTCTGATGTGCTCCGGCTCTGTGCGGTCAATCTCCAGCACGCGTACCAGAGTCTTGTCGCCCACAGCATAGCGGTCATGAGCATCGCCGATCCAGTCCCACGAAAGGTCGCGAGCCAGAATGGATGTCTCCACGCCAAACACTTCGACCCGGACGACCTGCTCCGCCACAGCGATCACACGGGCTTCCACCACGCGCCCGTCATAAATACGATACTGTCCGTCACTGTCCTTACCGAAATAATAGATTTGCTGCTTCTTCAGCATGGCGTCTTTTCGGCTGGCAACAACGGTTCGGCTTTTGGCGTCGATGCCCTTGACCACAAGATCCACCTCTGCGCCCAGCATCTTATTGAGGATCTTCTGGTGTCGAAGGATCATTTCATTATAGTCAGCACCGTACATATCTGCCGGGAAGTCCAGCACCATCTCCTTCAGGGGGATCACAATGCGGAATCCCTTGTAGTCCACAATGGCAATGGTTTTCCCCGCCTCCGTTCTTTCAATGCCGCTCAGCATACCGGAGAGCATGCGCCGGGTTCGGTAGGCATTGTGGATCTCGTGCCAGATAATGTCCTCCATCTGCGCCTGCGTTTCCGCTTCGCCCCGGGCATCCAATGTCAAAATATCTCTCTGCTGGACAGCGGCAGGGGCAGGTTCAGCAGAGGCGGCAGCATCCTCAGCAGGCGGCGTAGCCTGTTTCTCCACCTCTACCTTCTTTTTTGCAGCGGTTCGTTTGCGGACAGTGCGCCTCGGCTTTTCAGAGGGCTGGGGATCCTCCGGCACAGTCACCACTTCCGCAGGCTCGTCGAGAACACCCTCTGTAGGTACAGTATCCTCCACAACAGGATTGGCTGCGGTTTCCGGCAAACACTCTTCTGCCACCGGCTGTTCTGCCGCTTCTTCGGGGACGACGGGAAGCACCGGTGCTTCCGGTATCACGGCAAGTTCTTCTGTTTTCTTTCTCGGCATATTACTTTCCTCCTTAGCTCACATTTTGGTTGACATGATGGAATCCTTATCGGTTTTGACAAACTCACTGCGCCTGTTCGGCACCTTCTTTGGCTTAATAGGCTGCTCTGTTTGTTTCGGCGCGGGCGAAAACACAGGGCTTTTACGCCATTCCGGGATATGGGCGGAGGCCTTGCAGTCCCGCAGTTTCTTTGCCTCGTAGTGATTGGTATAGTCGTACTTATCTACCTGCAGCACCTTGTTGCCGCGTGCGATGACCAGCGCACGGTTTACCGGCAGGCGCAGCACCTCATCCATAGTCAGTAGCTTGCGCTTGCCCACGCCGCTGGTTTCGCGGAACTCCGGCGTGTAGTTGCTGATACGCCATGTACCCAACTGCTTGGCCTTGCTGGAGACATGGACGCTGACCTCCCCGGTGCGGTCACTGAGGAATTTGGCAGTCAGCTCATCGGTGCAGCCCAGTGCAAGCTGATAGTCGCAGCAGCCCAATATCTCCTGCCATTGGTTGTAGGGATACCGGTTCTGCAAGCCCGCCAGATTCTGAAACACGCAGCTCATGCTGACGCCCCGCGAGCGGATCACACTGATCTTCCGGCTCAAGTCTGGAATAACGCCGCAGGCTGTCAACTCTTCGCCCAGCACATGAACGGGGACTGGCAGCCTGCGGTCGGCACAGTTTTTATCCGCGTAACGGATCAGCTTGATAAACGCGAAGGACAGAAACAGGGACGTGAGAAAATCAAAGGTACTGTCCTGATCGGATGTGATGCAGAAATAGGCACAGGGCTGCTTGCCCGGCAGCTCCATATCAATTTCATCATGGCTGGTGATCTGACAGATGGGCCGATTCTGAAACACCTGTAATCGGCTGCCCAGCCCGATGATAACGCCGCTGCGCACCGTATCTGAGGATTGGCTGAACAGCGCATAGGGTGCTCTGGCAGGATGGCTGGCAGGCAGCATGGAAAAACGGTTGTCCAGCTCCTTCTCTGCGTTCAGCACCAACAGCTTGTAGACCTCACCGATATTCCGGCTCTCCGATGGATAGCCCAGTGCCACATACAGTACCAGCGCTTTCAGCAGGTTCATCTCGGCAGCGTTCCAGAAATGGTCGCCCTTTTCGCTGCCGGTATTCCTGATGATAATGTCGCAGAAGATCTGCGCCATCAGTTCATCACCCTCAATCTCCGCCAGGCAGTTCCATGAATCGGAGTTCTCCGGCTGGATCAGGTTGAACACCTTTACCACGTAGCCCTTGCTGCGCAGATATTCGCTGGTCTTTTCGTAAAGCTCCGATTTCGGGTCGGTGATGATCAGTGACTCCTTGTGGCCGTTGTGGGCCTCGGACGCGCTTTGCAAAATGCGATTGATGCAGTAGGCTCGCGTTTTCATGGAGCCGCTGGCGCCGAACACGGCGATATTGCCGTTAAGCCGGGAGTTCTCGGGAATACACACCACCTGATTGTCCAGCTTGCCCAGTATGACACCGCTGTGTTTGCGGATATCGGACACCAAATCAAGGACGCCCTTCATCTCCGCTTTCTCCATGAAACCAGCCGTTCCGTAGGTGCCTTTGTTGGAGTAGGTCAGGTTGCGCTCCGCGTCATACTCCCCAACATCGGAATAGCCCATGCGCATCACCATGACGATCAGCAGGCCCAGCAGCAACAGGCAAAGCCCTACGCCGATGAGCCCGCTCTTACTGAACAGTGCTTCGCAGCAGGCGGAGAAGGACAGCACCGGCGCGGCCGGGGAGCTTCCGTCGCCTAGCGTTCCGCCCGCGTCCTTCCACTGTTGATAGTTCCGGACGAATTGCGATAGATAGCCGCCGCCAAACAGCAGCCCTGATAGAAATAGCGGGAGGGCGAATAGCAGAGTTCGCAGTTTCTTTTTTTCTACGGGAAAAACCTCCTCTCGAACACAGCAAAGTCAATGGCCTGCACAACAGCCCTGTCGCCGCAGTAGCGGCGCAGCACTTCGGCCTGATGGTCGAAGCAGATCAGGATGCCATAGCGGTCTTGAAGTCGCAGTGCCGTATCGAACCGCCTGATCCGCGGCAGGTCACAGTCATAGGCAAACAGCACCGGCGCACCATCCGGCGTCATGGCGTCATTCTCCACTGTTTCACTCAGCTGCCGGGGCTCCAGATCAAGGAGCAGCAGCTCACGCAGGCCATTGTCCAGTTCTTCATCACAGAGGAGGCGCAACAGCACCTCTCCATGATGGTCGTTGGTCAGGAAGCAGAACCGCTCATAGCTTCCATCCAGAACGAAATAGTTTTTGCCACCCTGATCAGTCAGCAGCTCATAGGCCAGTTCCATGCTGTCACCCAGCAGAAGACCCCGCACCGCATCCAGGTGGTACTGGTGCGGCATTCGTTCACGGCACAGCACCGTCTGCATGAGTGCCTTTGTCCGCATCTCAGCTTTATAGCTCCATTTCATCAGCGCGTTGCCCATGTTGTAAACCACGTGGATATGCTGCGGTGTCAGCAAAACGCCCACGGACCGGGCACCACGGATTTTAACAAAGGTTGTCCCCATCTCCTTGATCTCACGGGATGAGTAGAAGGCAGGGGTGCAGATGCTACCAGTCGCTGTTTCGCCGGGGCAGAATACGCCGGGTTTTTCATCGCGGAAGATACTAACGTTGGCGTTACGCATGGTGATCAATGTCTGAGAGACACGGTGGAGTCGAAGCCTCTGCTCCGGCTCACTCCTGATGTGGTTGGTAGCACAGGCTCCGGACAGGTAGAAAGAAAACCTCTCCGGGTTGTGCTCCAGCAGCAGCTTTTTCGCCGCGGCGGTGAGCCGGTATCCACGCAGTCCGTTCTTATAGTAGGACAGCAAAAGCCGCTGACGCTTCAGCGACTTGACCACGTTCTCTTTGTAGCTGGTGCCACCGGCGAGCCTGCTCAGTTGGCTGGCCGGCAGCTCACCGGACAGGGCGACCAGCGCCAATAGCTGATAGGCTTGTGATAGGCTACCGGGAGCTTTCTGTGGTAGGGTACTCATACTGACCACCTCCTTCTGGTGTGCAGTACCCAGACTGCCATGACCACGGTATTTTTCGCCCGCACCGGTCATGTGAAAATGCCCGGAAATACAGGCTTTGCCGTACCATCGTCATGTGTACTGTTTTTGACACGGTCGAAACACTATAAATCGGATATAGATCTGAGCCGATTCTCGCGGTCCGAAAGCCAGCCCTGAAAACGCTCCTTATCCATCACTGACACGCGGGTACAGTCACCGTCGCCGATCTCCGTCGTGTTATAGGCATCGCACAGCAGACCTGTATCATCCTCCATAACGAAAGTGGCAATCACATCCAAAAGCTGCTTGAGCTCCAGATTGTCATAGTCACGCACCCGGTTGGGCGACAACTCGCGGCTGTAGATATGAGAAAAGCAGACAACACAGTGCCGGAACTTGGGCAGCGTGTGTGTCTGCGCATACTTACTAAGCGTGTAGTAGATGGGGTCTGTCAGATACTCGCAGCTATGCTTCTTGCTCTTCTTAGGCAGTAGGCAGGGGAGCGTGATTTCCAGTATGCCATCTTTCTCTATAACAGAGATGCCCTGCATGACACCAGCCGATGTCAGATACTCGGCTTTTCGGATGGTGGTCGTCTCATAGATCAGGTGCCGCAGCCGGCAGGCAATGACCTCACCCCGCAGTGCGGCCTCGGTGGACAGCATTTCATAGTTATCTGAATGCCGCTGGATATTCGTGTTGTCCATAGCGTAGAGCGTGTTGGACAGGCGGGTGATCTCATTCAAAATGCTCTCTATCCGCTGCGAGAGGGTGGCTCTGTCCACAAGGTTCCTCCTTCCTGAAGTACTGTACGCAGCCCTGCTCATCCACCATACAGTAGGCGGCGATATGAGGGATGTGCAGGTGCTGCATTTGGTCTTCTTCCTCAATGATAACGAGCCGTTGCCCGGAATCATCTTCCGCGGCCAGCGCGTGCTGCAGCAACGCTTCCTTACCCGGGCCTACATAGACGACCTCATATACCTCGCCATCGGCGAAGAATACCAGCTTTGCCGGCATATTGTCAGGGCTGTGATACTCCACCTTTTCGATAAAGTCCAGCAGCACCCATAGTGCCGCTGTCAGTTCTCTGTCCTCGCGGCAGTCAGGGACATCTCCGTAGCAATCCCGGTCAGTGTTATAAAATATCCGCTGCTGCTTGACCAGATAGCGTAGCAGGTTTTCAATCACGCCCTCCTTGCCCGGATACAGGCGTAGAAGCTGGTCACGGCGCATGCAGTGATAGACGGTTATGTTCCGCAGCAGCTCTGCGGCCTCCTGTCCATAGATCTGTTCTCTGTTTCTCATAGGCGGCATCACCTCCGTAATGCGTATTAACTCCGTATTAAATGCGTATTGATTTTGTAATGCGTGTTATCTCCGTATAAACGCCGTATTAGGCTTCCGGTCGCTTCATGCGGCGCAGCAGGTCAAGCAGCTCGCGTCGGTCTGTGGTAATAAGGTCGCGTTCCAGTGGGCTGGCCTTGATTTCCACCGTGATATTGTTGTTATTGCTGCTGATCAGGCCATTGCCCCGCTCAAAGTGGGTGATCTCCATGACCTCCGCTTCGGAGAGGTGCAATACCTGCTGAACGCGCTGGGCTTCCTCGTCCTCCAGATTCAAGATGACTTTCGTGCGGCAGTTGTTGATGATGCCCTTGCCGTACTTGCCGTTGTCCAGGGAGAAGAAGTCGTTCAGATCCTGCGTCGCGCAAATGCCGCTGCCGGAATAGGCGCGGATGGTCTTGAAGATCTCCAGCACCATTTCAGCCGCCAGACGGTTACCGATGCCGAAGGTGCCGGAGCCGCCGCCGATGAGCTGCCAGCATTCGTCGATGAAGATGGCCTTTTCCTCCGTGCGGTTGGCTTTGGCTTTATCCCACACGAAATCCAGAGCTACGAACATCCCGATAGGCAGTAGATCACCGCTGAGTTCCGAGATGTCCAGCACCGTGAATTTGTTGTCCAGATTCACATTGGTCTGCTGGTTGAAGGTGCTGGCCGAGCCGTGTACAAAGCGGTTGATGATGTTGGAAAGGCGTTTGGTATCGCTTTCCTCCCGCAGAACGTCGTAGAGGTCGCCCAGCACAGGCATCTGGCGGTAAACGTTGGGGTTATCCGGATCACTGAGAGAAGCGTTATCATGGGTGATACCTTTCCGTGCGTAGGTACGAATCAGGGCATCGTCCAAAAGCTGTTTTTCCTCATAGGACATATCGGGGATCAGCAGGGCAAAGAAGATATGGAGCCGCTGAATTTTTGCTGCCAGCTCAGAGCGTTCGATACCGGGGCCATCCAGCGTTTCCTCCACGGACTTGTCTATCTTGCGTATCTCCAGCACGTTGATGCAGCTTTTGGAGGCGGGGGAGATACTGATGAACTCGCCGCCCGTGTTGACACAGGCACGGTGGAACTCATGCCCCTTCAGTGGCGCCAGCATGAAAACCTGTATGCCCTTACGCCGCATACGGAGTGCCATCAGCAGGATCAGGAAGGTCTTGCCCGCGCCGCTGGTGCCGCATACGGCAATATTGGCGTTTTTATAAACCTTGGAGTCAAAGATGTCGATGATGACCGGAGAGTTGTTGTACTTGTTCAGGCCGAACAGGATGCCGTTTTCATCACTCAGCTCATAGGACGTGAAGGGGTAGCAGCTTGCCACGCCGGTGGTCAGCGCATTGCGCTTGGAGCGTTCAAAGAGGTGCTTCTCCATGCTGACCAGCGGCAGCGACGATAGGAACGCCTGCTCCTCATGAAAGGCGCAGCTGCACACGTCCATATCACGGGACACGAGCAGTTTTTTCAGTTCATTGACCTTCCATTCCAGTTCATCCACTGTGGGAGCTGTCACTGCGATCAGCAGATTCAGGTAATAAAAGTCCTCGTTGTTGCCCAGCCCTTCCTTCAGGAAGTAGCCGCTTCGGATAGCACCGTCCAGATCATCAAAGTCCGTGTTGGTATCGCTGGCGTCTTTGATCTTACTGCGATTGATACGAAGCTGCTGCCCCAGCCGCTGTACCATGCGGGCTTTCGGCTGGCGGCTGACGAACATATCCAGGTCAATGCCATCCCCAGCGTTGACAATGAGAGACAGCCAGCCGGCTGGTACCTGCGCCTTATAGCCGGTAGAGGGTACCAGCAGATAGGCGTAGTAGAGTCCGTCAATACAGATATGCCGCCCGTTGGTGAAGTCGATGGTGTCAGGGGCGAAAAACTCCGTACAGGGAATGGCGTCGATCTCAGATTCCAGTCCTTTCTCCTGATACTGGGCAACGATCCGGCGAACTCGATCCGGCAGCGACGTGGTGGTGTTGCGGCACAGCAAATGGTAGAGGGTATCGACCGTAAATTCATCATCGTTTTCCGGGATCAGCACCTCATTGCCGCATTGCTTGAGATAATTGACTGCGGTGCGGGCTGCCGTTTGCAGGGAGGCGATGGCCTCCGCTTCCTCGTTATCCCGTTTCCGGCCTGCCCATGCCTCATATTCAAATACCATGAAGAACCGGCGCGAGGTGGCTTCCCGTGCACCGATCCGGTCAATGAGCGTCAGGTAGTCCTGCTGCAGCAGGCGACAGTTTTCATCGGTTTCCTGCGCCATCTCCTGCTGCACGATCTCTCTGTGCCGGTTCAGGTCGGCACGCTTGGCAATGACCTTGATCTGCATTTTGACCGGGCTGATTTTCAGAAACGAAATAAATGAATAGATGATGTTTCGCTGCTCTCTGGCACTGCGCAGCAGGAAGTTGATAGGTATAACTTCGACAATCTTCAGGTAACGGTGATCCCGTGTGTAGATGATGCCGTTTTCGATCTTCTCCACAGGCAGGTATTCCGCCACTGGATTGATGTACTTGGGCGCGTCGTCACCGCTCTTAGCTTTTCGCTTCCTACGTTTTTTCCGCTTGTCCTGTTCCTCTTCATTGCGTGTAATAACACGGCGGTTGCAGAGATATTTCAGAACAAGAAAGATAAATGACGAGAGGCTTTCGCCGTTGATGCCAACCAGTGCGATGATGCCAAGAGGCAGCGCGGTCAGGCACAGAATGATGATTTTAGCAGTCAATGTTAGGGCGGACACCGAGAACACCGGTATGCCGATAGCCAGCACGATAACCAGTGCCTCGGCTGTATTGCGGAGCTTCAGCAGTCCGCCGAAAAAAGTCCCGCCTTCAATAAAATTGGGCGGGATGATATAGGTGTCATATTCATTTGATTTACTCACATTTAGTTCTCCTTCCTACCCTATGATCCAGAAAGGCCCACCAGCACCGGCACGGCCGCTGGCTTCATTCAGGATGATAGACAGATCCCATGCCTGTTGGCTTCGGGTATAGTTGGCAGGGTCGGCCACCAGTATCTTTCCGTTCTCCACACCGCGCAGCACGATGAAGTGTCCTGAGCTGGTGAAATGACCTTTCAGCATGATTGCCACCACCAGCTTGCCTTGAGAGAGCGCATCCACAATGCGCTGCCCTTCTGTTTTCCCGCAGCCCTGTACCGGAAGCCCCCACGCTTTGGCAGCACCGGGGATTAGCGAATGGTAGGAACCGCTTCTACTGCACCAGTAACCGTTTTCATAGGCCCAACGTGCCATCTCAACGGGATCGACCGTCTCGTTGGTCAGAGAAGATACCACCATTGCCATACAGGTAGGCCCGCAGCCGTAGGTGCCGATGTCGTCGGTGCCGTAGGGCTTGTGCGCGTACCGCTTGTCCAACTGATTATAGTAGACCACCTGCGTCGCGCCATCCGAGAAACGAATGTCGCCCAAAGATACAAGGCCGGCGGACTCGGCAGGCAGCAAGCCCTGCATCATACCATCGCCCAGGAATACGCTCAGGTTCTGGGCGTAGTTTTCCGCCAGTCCCTTTTGTTCATCCGACAGAGCGAATATCTTATCCTCAAAATAGGCCTCTCCGTTGTAGACGATGGTATAGATCTTCCATATCTCTGTAACTTCCGTTTCCGTCACCGTGACCTTACCGGTTTTTGGATCTGTATTCGTTTCCGTTACCGTAGTCGTGCGAGGCTCCTCCGTGCTCGTGAAGGTATAGAGGGCGTCCTTGGCCTTACGGATCACATCCTCCATATCCTTGAGGGAGATAGATGCGTAGTCCTGATTTTTGGCGGCACAGTACATGGCAATGAAGCGGTTGGCATTGTAGGCCGGGGAGCTTTCGTATGGATTGATGATCTCCTTCTGGTCAGCGCCGGAAGCGGTAAAATCCGCGTCAATCCGGGCGCGAACATCCTCCTGCCCTTCCTCCAGCAAGTCGCTGATCGCCTGCGAGATCTGATTGATGTTCTCCACAATGGCTGCGTTGTCATTAAGAATCGGTGTGTCTGGACTTCCTTCAACCCCTGCCTTGGTCAACCCGCCGAAGATCAGGGAGGGCAGCAGCATGATGAACAGGACGGGAAGCACCAGCAACCCGGCAATGATGGCAGCAACCGCCTTGCGATGTGTCCAGAGTGCCGCTGCCGCCGCACCGTAAGGGCCTGCGGCAGCAGCACCTTTTGCCGCGCCGCTTACCGCTTTTCCGGTTTTGATGGCGCCGCGCACAGCGCCGGCAGCGTGTGCGCTGATTTCAGCGGCTTCGTTCAGACCGCTGCGTTCTTGCTGGGTCATATCAGGTCTTGTCCTTTCTGCGAGGCGGGTCAGGCAGACGCCGGATCAGGCTCTCACGATAGGAAATGCCGCCATCCGGATTCTGATAGGGCTTTTTCTCCACTACGTCCTGTGCGTACTGCCTATACCATTTTGCGCCGTCCACAGTGGTGACGGTGGTGTATTCCCGTTTTGGCTCCATATACTGTTCAGTGCTGTACATGGCAAAGGCACGACCGGCAGGTTCTTCCTCAGAGGTCTCCGTGCCGGTGATATGCCCACCGCCGATCTCCACATTGGAGAAGTTCGGAATATCCGCCGCGCCTTCACCAAGAGCCGTATAGCCCATATAGGACTTGAGAGCGTCCGCCGCCATATTGCCGGACATGACATCCCCAGATCCCGCACCGCCGGTGGCAATCCGGCTGATAACGTTATTGGCAATATCGCCGCCCTTGGTCATAGAGGCACGGAACGCCATGCCGCCAACGCCGCCGCTGCCTGTACCGGTGGCGTTTCGGTATGCGCCGTTATAGAAGCTGCGATTGGCAACACCGGCCAGACCGCCTTGCAGGAAGGTATTGCTGTCACCGCCACTGCCACCGGTGCTTCCGGCTCGCCCTGCATTACCGCCTCGACCTCGTCCGGCGACGCCACGGGCGGCAGCGATGCTCCGCGCGGCCAGCATCGCTTCTGCCAGCATAGAGCCACCTGTATGGCCCACATTGATGCCAAGGCCCTGCATGAAGCTGTCGATCTTCTGTGAGATCTTCAGAAAAGCCACTGCGCACAGAAACCAAACGAACAGGTTTCCGGCCACGCCTTCTTTACCGGAAGCTGAGACCTGAGACTGCACATCCGATTCCGTCAGAGCAAAGGCAGGGATTGTGAGCGCACATATAGCCAGTACGGACAACACGATCCCTGTGATGTATTTCGTTTTTTGATTCATAATCGTCTCCTATAGGGATAAGGGGTTTGCCAGGAAGGTTCCCACCATGGTGATGAACAGGCGTAGGCACCATGCGTTCATCAGCAGTAGAAATATCTGGCCGCCGAACATCCGGCACCACGCCTTGAAGATGTTGGAGGTAGCCTGCGCCGCGCCCGTAGCAAAAGCCACCGGCGCCGTGAATACCAGAACGCCCAGGAGCACATAACGCTCCGCCGCCTCAAATAGCAGCTTGATATAGTTCCACGCCAATATGAGGACGAGGATCAGGGCGATTAGAGCCACCGCGCCGTTGGCGCAGACCCCAAGGATGGTAAGTATGACCGAATTGAAGTCGGCAAAGTTCAGTGTGGGCAGCTCAGACGACATGATCCACGCGTAGGGTGTCCCGCCGATTTTCAGTATCAGCTCCACGATTTCATCTGCGAAATAGGCCAGCAGGATAAATAGCACGGAGCGGATCGTCAGTTTTACCGGGTCTTCTGCCTCTACGCCTGCTATAAGGCCGTAGTTCTTGAATAGCTGCCAGATCAGGTTCAGCAGGATCATGCCGATAGCCAGTGCCACGAAGATGTTGTACATCGTCTCCGCGGCAGGGAAGTAGCGCAGGAAGGTGGTCATGTCGCAGCCCAGAGCCCCCAGCACAGAGGTGTTGATAAGGTCAAGACCGTACATGACCTGTTCCGCGATCCATTCTACAATGCCATCTAATATGCCCATAGCACTTCTCCTTTCTCAGCCGGGCAGCTTGGCGTTATCCGTTCCATCTGCCATCTGCGAAGAAGGGCGTCACATAGGACATGATGAAGCCCAGACCGTTAAGGATCGCCCATGTGATGATGATACGCTTGAGCCATGCGCGGCTCTCGTCCACAGTGCGGCCGCTGCGGGAGAAGTTCATCATCAGCAGTGCCACCGACGCGGTGACAATGGCGGCAATGGTGGAGATAAGAAGAATCTGGTTATAGACATCCTTCATGATCTCATTGGCCTTCTCCCAGACGGTGGCGGCAAAGACAGGCTGGCAAAGCATTGCGGCCATGGTCACGCCCGCGAAGGCCGCGTATAGTGCCATGCCGGGACTTGCCCTGTGGAGATGTGTCTTAGTCAGGTCATGTTTTTTCACTCGTGATACCTCCTGTGATAGAAAAAATGTGGAGGGGCTACTCTCTAAAAGTCGCCCCTCTTGGACTGCCCAAATACCCGGAAACAAAATAACACCACCCCGTAGGATGGTGTTACTCGTATCGCCTTGGCATAGTTTTGAGCATACACAGTATAGCACACTTGGATTTACGCCGAAATCGCAAAACCGTGCCAATGTTGTGGCGGGAAAGTGCCTTTCGGTGCTGCGACTATTCCGCCGCGGTAATTTCTTTTATGTACCGACAACGACAAATATATCGTTTTTTTTCAAAACCAATGAGTTACTATTTACTTTAGACCATAGAAATTTGACGAATGCGTGCTGGAGGTGATAAAATGAAGCACAAGGAGGGATTTGAGATGAAAACTAGCAGACTTCTTATCAGCAGTGCTATGTTGACTGCCATGAGTGACCAGCAAGCCCTAGACAACTTAAAGCTTTTAGAACGGTTTGTTACCATGTGCATTGCGGACTCTACTGTAGTTGGGGGAAAAATAGATAAGTCCCGTATACTGAAACTTATGGACCAACAATATGCCTTTTCCAATATGCCTCTCTCCGTTCTTGATAAAATTCTGCAACGGATGGTCCGATCCAGTGATCACTATGTTATCAGTGCTCCACATGGAAATTATAAATTAGCTAAGTCACTTGAGAGCGTTTTGTCTCTTTTCAAGTCGCAGGAATCCTTAGCTCGTTCTGAAGTTCATGATATTACAACCGCTCTTACTAAGAGGTTGGTGTCTGTATCACCTTCTCTACATGCAACAGAAGATGCTGTCACCATATGGTTAGGTGAATTCTTCGAATCGCGTGGGTTTGACGTACTATTTGACATTGACGAACTACGCGCCAACACAATTGGAAATACGGATGTGCGAAACTACCAAATCGGGCGTTTTGTTTTGGAGGCAAAAGACGATAACCCTTCCCTTTTTTCCAAGATTGTAAGAGTTGCCCGTGGCATTATGCTTACGTCTGCGATTTACATTGATACGACCAATGTTTCCTCTTTTACAAAAGCGCGGCGCTTAACAAATCTTTCCGTCTATTTGGATACAACTTTTGTTTTATGCGCTCTC
>ERZ507033.701-NODE-701-length-13940-cov-4.398632_pt1 | contig 13940 bp, 10 predicted proteins | sample MGYA00512874_ERZ507033 | MGnify/ENA metagenome assembly ERZ507033
GCATACCAGACCATGTTTATCAGCCACTTTTTTCATGATTTCCATGGTCAGCTGGTTGTGGTCAACGGCTACGTTTGCGGTATCAAAGATCGGAGCCAGCTCATGCTGTGCAGGAGCAACTTCGTTATGTTTTGTTTTGGCAGGAATACCAAGTTTCCAGAGCTCTACATCCAGGTCATGCATATAAGCTGCAACACGAGGTTTCAGAGCACCGAAGTAATGATCTTCCATTTCCTGACCCTTAGGAGCAGGAGCACCGATCAATGTACGTCCGCAGAATACAAGGTCTTTTCTCTGCTTGTATAATTCCTTGTCTACCAGGAAGTATTCCTGTTCAGGACCTACAGTTGTATTTACGTGTTTGACATCTTTATTACCTATTATATGGAGAAGTTTTGTAGCTTCTTTATCAAGTGTCTGCATGGAACGAAGGAGAGGGGTCTTTTTATCAAGAGCTTCTCCACTGTAGGAGCAGAATGCTGTAGGGATGTAAAGGGTTCCGTCTTTGATGAATGCCGGTGATGTCGGATCCCATGCTGTATATCCTCTTGCCTCGAATGTGGCACGAAGACCGCCTGACGGGAAACTGGAAGCATCCGGCTCACCTTTTACAAGTTCTTTACCTGAGAAATCCATGATCACCTGACCATCTCCTGTAGGAGAAATGAAACTGTCATGTTTCTCTGCAGTTACGTTTGTCATTGGCTGGAACCAGTGAGTATAATGAGTGGCGCCGTTCTCGGTAGCCCATTCTTTCATTGCAACAGCAACGGAGTTGGCAACATCAAGTTCAAGGTGCGTACCGCTCTCGATTGTTTTCTTTAATGCTTTGTACATGTCTTTTGGCAGTTTACTTCTCATTACTTTGTCGTTGAAGACTAGGCTGCCGTACAGTTCAGGGATATTCTGTGCCATATAGGTACTCTCCTTTCGGTTTGCAATATTTTCTGAATATGTGTAGTGCCGCTGCAGATCACCATTGTGACTGCCTGCGGTTTTCGTCTCATAGAAAATTCCTCATCGAACATTTTCTATGAAACGAAAGTTTTATAAAACGAAAAAGGCGCCCTGGATGCGATCTCTGTAGATCTTTCCAAAGCGCCTTTGCTTTATGTGCTGTACTATAAACGAAATGAAAACAGATGTCAAGCACTTTTTTTGAAAAAATTCAGAAAAAATTTTTGAGATATGGCAAAAAAAGGATAGGTTGACAAATTTGTTTCTATTATTATAATTTGATTTTGGAACCCGCCAAACATAAGAAAACAATGTCAGCGGGTTTTGAAAGTAAAGTTAAAGTCAGACAAGAGAATACGATCGGAGGAAATCAGATGGCTGGAATAAAAGAAGAGTGCGGCGTCTTTGGAATTTATGATCTGGATGGCGGCAATGTAGTTCCGTCCATATATTATGGACTGACTTCCCTGCAGCACAGAGGACAGGAATCCTGCGGACTTGCAGTTTCTGATACTAAGGGAGAGCGTGGAAATGTGAAGTTTCATAAGGATCTGGGACTTGTAAGTGAAGTTCTCAGACAGGATGTTGTCCGTAAATATGAGGGGGATATTGGTATTGGTCATGTAAGATATTCCACAACAGGAGCTTCTGTTGCAGAGAATGCACAGCCCCTTGTTTTGTCTTATGTAAAGGGAACTCTTGCACTTGCACACAACGGAAATCTGGTTAATACACCGGAACTGAAATGGGAACTGATCCAGAATGGAGCGATTTTCCATACAACTACAGATTCAGAGGTTATTGCGTTCCATATCGCAAGAGAACGTGTGCATTCTAAAACAGTAGAAGAGGCAGTACTAAAGACTGCAAAGAAGATCAAAGGTGCATATGGTCTGGTAGTTATGAGCCCGAGAAAACTGATCGCAGTCCGCGATCCATATGGACTGAAACCATTGTGTCTCGGTAAAAGAGGAAATGCTTATGTTATTGCTTCTGAGAGCTGTGCTCTGACATCTGTAAGTGCGGAATTTATCCGTGACATTGAGCCGGGTGAGATTCTTACGATCACAAAAGACGGACTGAAGTCAAATAAAGAGCTTGCGTCTGCTGCTGCAAAACGCGCGCATTGTGTGTTTGAGTATATATATTTTGCAAGACTTGACAGTACCATTGATGGGGTGAAGGTCTATGATGCCAGAATCCGCGGCGGTAAATCTCTTGCCAAGTCGTATCCTGTAGAGGCAGATCTTGTAACAGGTGTACCGGAGTCCGGACTCCCTGCTGCAAAGGGATACTCCGAAGCATCAGGAATCCCGTTTGCATTTGCGTTCTATAAAAACAGCTATATTGGAAGAACATTTATCAAACCGACTCAGGAAGAACGTGAGTCCAGCGTTCATCTGAAACTGAGTGTGCTGGAATCTGTTGTAAAAGATAAGAGGATTGTTCTGGTGGATGATTCTATTGTTCGTGGAACAACCATTGCAAACCTGATCCACATGTTAAAAGAGGCGGGAGCAAAGGAAGTGCACGTACGTATCAGTTCACCGCCATTTTTACATCCATGCTATTTCGGAACGGATGTGCCGTCAAATGATCAGCTCATTGCAGCCAGCCACAGCACGGAGGAAATCTGTAAAATGATCGGAGCAGATTCTCTTGGCTACATGCAGACAGATTATCTGGAAGGAATGGCGGGCGGCCTGCCCTTATGTAAGGCATGCTTCGATGGAAATTATCCGATGGAGATTCCGGATTATACAAATGCGGAGTTTGCAGATATTGTGAAGTGTTAAGTCGCAAAAATTCATAAAAAATGCAGAAACCTGTCGATGATATATGGAATCAATCTCACATAATGGTAAAACCAATATAGGATGGAATCATACATGGTGTATAAAATAATGCTGTAAAAACATATATAAACGAACAAAATGCACAATAGAATCCCTGCGCTTTATGAAAATTGGATAAATTTAAAAACTTGACAAATTCTGAAATGTGGAACATAATATGGGCGTCTGATAGAAAAAAACAAAGAATGTTTTCAGAAAGGGTGATCACGATGTCACAGAGTAAAATCAAGTTAAATGCAACTGAAGAGGTGCAGGAATTTGTGAATGCTGCAAGCAGATGTGATTTTGATATTGATGTTTATTACAACAGATTTTTAATTGATGCCAAATCAATCCTTGGTGTACTTAGTCTGGATCTGACCAGAGAACTGACAGTAGACTGCCACGGGGAGAGCCGGGAATTTGATCGTACATTGAAGAAATTTGCAGTTGCATAAATTTTGCATTTTTATAACCGAATAATTATTGCAGAGAAGACGGGTCTGGAAGATGAACTTCTACAGATTCGTTTTTTCTGTATTATGACTGTGTTCAGAGTAATTCCATAAAATATAACTGCTTCATAGTTTATCAGAAGGAACTTATTTGATTTGTTTTTGCTTAAAAACGGGAAATTCATTATTGACAAACGAAAAAAAATGTTTTATAGTATAGCATATTTTTAAAGAAAGCCAATTGAACATATTATTATAGAAGATATGATGATCTGACAAAGGCGTCAGATGCAGAATACCAGATGGGTCAAGTGCCCTCTGATAGCTGCATCTGACGCTTTTTTATTAACAAAGGATGATGGAGGAGGAAATCAAAATGGCAGTGAAATACGTATTTGTTACAGGAGGAGTTGTTTCCGGTCTTGGAAAGGGAATCACAGCTGCATCTCTGGGGCGTCTTCTGAAAGCGAGAGGATACCAGGTAACCATGCAGAAGTTTGATCCTTATATCAATATCGACCCCGGAACCATGAACCCGATTCAGCACGGAGAAGTTTTTGTAACAGACGATGGTACAGAGACAGACCTGGATCTGGGACATTATGAGAGATTCATTGATGAGAGTCTTGATAAAAATTCCAATGTGACAACCGGTAAGGTTTACTGGTCTGTTCTTCAGAAAGAACGTCACGGGGATTTCGGCGGGGGTACCGTACAGGTAATTCCTCATATTACAAATGAGATTAAGAGCCGTTTCTACCGCGCCAAATCACCGGAGGAAAACAAGATTGCCATTATTGAGGTGGGAGGAACAGTCGGTGATATTGAAAGCCAACCGTTCCTGGAAGCAATTCGTCAGTTCCAGCTCAATGTGGGACATGACAATGCAATCCTGATCCACGTAACATTAATTCCTTATTTAAAGGCATCCGGTGAAATGAAGACGAAGCCGACCCAGGCCAGTGTAAAAGAGCTGCAGGGCATGGGCGTGAACCCGGACATCATCATCCTGCGCGCAGACGGCAGTGTGGGCGGCGACATCCGCCGCAAGATCAGCACCTTCTGCAATGTGAAGCCTGAGTGTGTGATCGAGAACCTGACCATGCCCAGCCTGTACCAGTGCCCGCTGATGCTGCACACCGGTGGTCTGGACGAGGTCGTGGTGAAGAAACTCAAGCTGGACGTTCCTCCTGCCGACCTGACCGAGTGGAAGCAGGTGGTGTCCCGCATTGCCACCCGCAGCAAGACCTGCAGCATTGCACTGGTGGGCAAGTACGTCAAGCTGCACGACGCTTACCTCTCGGTGATGGAAAGCCTTTACCACGCCGGGTTTGAGAACGACAGTCAGGTGGAGATCCACTGGGTGGAAAGCGAGGATCTGACCGATCAGGCCGCCTGCAAAGAAGCCTTTGCGGACGTGGACGGCATCATCGTGCCCGGCGGCTTTGGCGACCGCGGCATTGAGGGTATGATCCAGGCAGCCCAGTATGCCCGCGAGAACCATGTGCCCTGCTTTGGCATCTGCCTTGGTATGCAGATCATGGTCATTGAATTTGCCCGCAATGTGCTGGGCTACAAGGACGCCAATTCCAGCGAGTTCACCCCGGACGGTGCCCACAATGTCATCTCCCTGATGCCGGACCAGCAGGGCAATATCCCCAAGGGCGGCACCATGCGTCTGGGCAAGTACCCCTGCACGGTGGCGCCCGGCACCAAGATGGCCGAGTGCTACGGCGAGAGCGAGATCTGGGAGCGTCACCGCCACCGCTATGAGTTCAACAACGACTTCCGGCAGGAGATGCAGGACGCCGGGCTGGTCATCTCCGGCACTAGCCCGGACGGCCATCTGGTGGAGACCGTAGAACTGCCCGGTCGCGACTTCCATCTGGGTGCACAGTTCCACCCGGAGTTCAAGAGCCGCCCCAACCGTGCACATCCCCTGTTCAAGGGCTTTATCGCCGCTGCGCTGCGCTACCGCGCTGCCGCCCAGCGGGATATGCTGCATCTGTAATAGCATAATATAACGGCAAGGCCGCAGCACAAAATACCGTGCTGCGGCCTTGCTTTATGTAAGACGATTTTAAATGTCTTCCGCGCCGTCCTGTCTGGCGTGGTTTACCTGCTTATTCTCGTACATCCGCTGGTCGGCAATATAGCACACCTGCTGCACATCCACGCTTTCGGCAGGGTACAAAGCGTAGCCGCAGCTGGCGCCCACGCTCACGGTATTGCCCTCGATCTCATAGGGCACGGCGATCATCTCACAGATCAGGTTCATCTTGCTGGCGCAAGCCTCCGGTCCCATCGGGCCGATCAGCAGCAGGGCGAACTCGTCACCACCCAGACGGAAGGCGTAGTCCCGGCTGCGGATGCATCCCTGCAGCCGCTGGGAAACGCCCTTCAGCAGCTCATCGCCCACATCATGGCCGTAGGTATCGTTGACCGGCTTGAAGCGATCCAAGTCCATATAGAACAGCGCAAAGGGCTGACTGTGCTGCTCCAGCACCGTCAGCACCCGGTCAAAATAGCGCTTGTTCAGCAGGCCGGTCAGGCCATCGGTGTTGGCAAGGCTTTGCAGCAGGTGCTGCTTGCCCATATCCTGCACGATCATCATCACGCGGGTCAGGCGGTCGCCCTTCCACGCCATGGGAACCACCGTCATCATGAAAAACGCGCTTTTGTCGCGGGCGGCATATTCCAGCTTGAGGGAATCGCTGTCCGTTTTGATCAGCCTGCGCAGGTTTTCCGGGGCCAGCATCTGGGGGATCTTGGCGTTTTCGCTGTCGGTCAGAACTACATACTTGCGCGATATCTGCTCCAGCATCTGCTGGTAAGAACCCTCCGGCGGGTACAGTGGCTCTCCGTGCCGCTCATGGTACTGGTAGCGGTCACGGTCCAGATCGCACACTGCAAAACGCTCCACAACGCGCGCCATGCCCGCGAACATCATATCGCTCTTTTCCCGGCGGCGCTCCAGCTCCCTGCGGCGGTTGCGCTCCGCGTCACGCTGGATCTTTACCACGCCTGCCATGATCAGAAGCCCCAGCAGCGCAATGACTAAAATGGTAGCGTTTTGCACACTGCGCATCCCGGCATCCACCACCCCGGTGGGCACGATGCCGATGATGCTCCAATCCATGAGCCCCAGCGGCTGATAGATCAGGTAATATTTCTGGCTGTTCATGGTGAACAGCACACAGCCCTCGCCGCCCTGCGGCAGGGTCTGCACCATAGTGTCAAAATAAGGCTTGTCCACACGGGCGTTCTGTTGTAAGTAATCAAACAGGTTGGCCATCTGCTCGGTGATCTCGGTCTTTGTCTCGGTGGAAAGCACGATATCGCCGTTGGAGCGCACGATATAGCAATCGCTCTGTCCCTCATAGACCATGCTGCCCAGCAGCTTTTCCAGCACAGCATTGTCGTAGCTGACCGCCAGCGCCGTATAGGTGGTGTCACCCAGCTGCAAGGGCTGTTCCATAGGCATGGCAAACATGATCTTACGGATGCCCTGACTAGAGGTGTAGCTGGTGATCACCGGAGCATTTGCAGTATACAGCTCCTCAAAAGCGTCCTTCATGTGTTCTGCCGTGCCCTGCCGCCCGGCGGTGGTCCAAAACTCGCACTGCTCGTTGAACAGGTAAAAATCCGTGTACTGCCAGGTAGCCTTTTGGGCGATATACTCCTGCCACTGCCCCTCCTGTTCTCCCCGCTCCGCAAGGGCGCCCAGATAGCTGTCCCAGTCGGTCAGGATGTTCCAGTTGCGCTGCGCAAACATGGTAAAGGTCTTGGCAGACTGCCCATAGGTGGAAAGCAGATTTGCCGTGCTTTCCTGATAGACCTCCTTCTGGGTATAGGCACTGTAAGCAAGGATGCCGACCAGCAGCACCAGCAGCATCCCTGCTATGAGCAGTATATTTTTTTGTTTCTTCATCATAAGGCTGTTTCCTCCGACTGCCCCGCAGCCAGACCCCTTCACAATACGTTCTTCCAAAGGCTTTATCCTGAAGCGCCATGCACAAAGTTCCGCAAAAGTGCACAAGCGCCGCGTGTCAGCTCTCATATAAACCGACACTATTCCTAATAATATTATACCATCCCGCAAAAAAGCCTGTCAACACATCCCCGGGGTGATTCGTGTCGTTTCAAGGGCGATTCACGCAGATTTGCCCTGTTTTTGCCGCTCAAAAGGACAAAAAGACCCGCAGGCCGCGCCTGAATCTTCAGGGCTGCTGCGGGTCTTTTCATTGGTGCAGAAGAAGGGACTTGAACCCTCACTCACAAGGAACTGGTGCCTAAAACCAGCGTGTCTGCCATTCCACCACTTCTGCTCATAGAAAAAAGGCAAGTCAAAAACCGACTTGCCTTCTGGTGCGAGGGAGGGGACTCGAACCCCCAAGGATAAACCACACGCACCTCAAACGTGCGCGTCTGCCAGTTCCGCCACCCTCGCATACCTGTTTTACAGTTCTCCGGTTTTTGAGGTAGAAAACCGTTGGTGCGGACTGCTTGCATATAGTAACACATTTCCGGCGTTTCGTCAAGTGGTTTCTTTGTTTCTCATAAGTTTTTTTAAGTTTCATATCTATAATAGCAGCGCAACGCGCGCGCAAAGGCAGCCTTTCTGGCAATTACACAGGTCATTTGTGCGCAGAAAATCTGCCTGCGGCGCTGCGCCCAGAGCAAAGGAGGGGGTTCGTGTATGAAACTTTTTGTGCGGCGCACCGGCGGGCGCATCGGACTATGGGGCGGGCTGCTGGCAACAGCGCTGGCAGCGTTTGCGGCGGGGTGGCTGGTACCGGTACACGCACCGGTGGGCTGTAGGCTGAACGAGCTGACCGCCGCGCCGGACTTCAGCCCCTTTTCCCCTGCTGCGCCGGTGGTGGCTGCATCCGATGCCGGTACGCCCGCAGCATCTTCCCTGCCGGAAAAATGGGTCTGCCTGACCTTTGATGACGGCCCCAGCAAGACCACTCCGGCAGTGCTGGCTGCGCTGGATGCCGCCGGGGTGCACGGCACCTTTTTTGTGGTGGCCACCGGCTACAACGAGAAATATCTGCCCCTGCTCACGCAGGCTGCTGCCGCCGGGCATCAAATCGCGCTGCACTCTGCCTCCCACGAATACAGCGACATCTACCGCAGCAGCGCCGCCTACTGGAAGGATATCGCCCTGCTGAAGGAGCGCATTGCCCCCTATGTGGATGCCGAGAACATCCGGTACCTGCGCTTTCCCGGCGGCAGCACCAACACCGTGAGCCGCCGTTACGGCGGCAAGGGGCTGATGCAACAGCTAAAAACCGAGGTAGAGCAGCGCGGCTGGCAGTGGGTGGACTGGAACGTCTGCGCCGAGGACGCCGTGGGTGGGCACCCCAGTGCGGATACCATCTACCGTAATGTGGTGCGGGAGACCGGCGAGCAGACCCATTGCGTGGTGCTGATGCACGACTCTGCCACCACCCGCACCACCGCCGAAGCACTGCCGGATATCATCCGGTGGTATACAGACAACGGCTACACCTTTTTGACCGTAGCCGAGGCGCTGCCGCTGGGGTAACGCGCCTTATAGCCACTTTTCAAAGCAGCGTCCCAGCAGCACCCCGGCAGAGGCCAGCACCGCCAGCCAGAGCCAGCCTGTACCGCCGGTAACAAGCCACCCCGCCGCCAGAATGGCGGCAAAGGTACATACCGGCGGCACAGCGAGGCGCAGGATGCGCAGCAGTTTCTCCCGCCGGGGCGGCAGTCCTGCGTCCAGCTGCTCGGGGTGCATGGCATCGCAACAAATCTCATCGCGATACTTGCCCGGGTTGCGGTAGGCTTTATACGCGATGCCGTCCAGCGAAAACTCCGGGTACATTCCCTCTTTGGTCAGGGCGAATTGCATTCCCTTTTCCTCTGCATAAGCCTGCAACGCCGCTGTAAACTCCTGCGGGGTGTTGATGCTGCCCTGCGGGATAAAGAAAAAGTGCTTCTGGTGCTGCACCTGTGCCAGCGTGCAGTAATCCTGCAGCCAGCCGGAGAAGAACCCCTGCTGCGGGGCGGGGCTTTCCATACGGGTCAGGCAGGCGTCCACGTCCAGCGTGTCCGTCTGCGGAGCCTGCCGGGCAAGGTCGGCGCAGAACTGCATGGCTGCCGCCAGCTGCGCCGCCTGCTGCTCCAGCACGGTCTGCTGGGCTTGCAGCGCCTGTTGCAGGGGCTGTTCCCCGCGCAGTACCGCCTTGATGGTAGGCAGCGGCACATCCAGCATCCGCAGCATACGGATAAGTTTAAGCGTGCGGACATCCCCGGCGGTGTAATCGCGGTAGTCATTGCCCTGCCTGCGTGCCGGTGTGAGAAGCCCTTCTTTTTCATAAAAGCGGATGTTCGGGGCGGACACGCCGCTTTGTTCGGAAGCCTGTTTGATGTTCATTTGCTTCACCTCCGCCCTTACATTACACCTTAAAGCCGGTTGAAGGTCAAGGCTTTTGTGCAAAAAACCGAGCCGCCGCACAAAAATGTGCAGCGGCTCGGTGAAAGGATAGTTTTATTGCGTGTATGCCGCAGGCTGCGGCATACGCATTTTTTTAGTCTGCAGACTGGCAGAACACAGAGAAGGCGCGGTAAGCCATGTACAGGTCGGTCTTGTGGATGACCTCAAAGGGAGAGTGCATGGACAGCACGGGCACGCCCAGATCCAGCACCTTGATGCCGCGGTTTGCCACATACTTGGCAATGGTGCCGCCGCCGCCCAGATCCAGACGACCCATCTCGCCGATCTGCCATGCCACGTTGTTGGCATCCAGCATCCGGGTGATGTCGCCCAGCAGCTCGGCGTTGGCATCGCTGGCAGAGCTCTTGCCGCGGCTGCCGGTGTACTTGAAGATGGCAATGCCCCGGCCGGCGTAGGTGCCATTCTGCTTCTCAAAGGCGCTTGCCCAGCTGGGGTCGTAGGCGGCGGTCACGTCCGCAGACAGGCACACGCTGTTGCGGAAGGCGAGGATGTCGTCCTGACCGGCAGCGCGGCACAGCAGCTGCATGAAGTGGAACACATACATGCTCTGCATGCCGGTGACGCCGTCGGAGCCGATCTCTTCCTTGTCGGTCAGCACGCAGACGGTAGTGTGCACCGGGTCTTTGGTCTCGATCTCTGCCATCAGTGCGGGATAGGCGTCCACCCGGTCATCGTGACCGTAGCCGCCCACCATGGAGCGGTCAAAACCCACGTCCCGGGCCTTATGGGCGGGCACCACCTCGATCTCGGCGCGGGTGAAGTCGCGCTCGGTGATGCCGTACTTCTGGTTCAGCAGGATGAGGGTGTTCAACTTGACAGCCTCCTTGACGTCCTCTTCCTCCACGGTGTCAGAGCCGATGAGCACGTTCAGCTCCTCGCCCTTGATGCCCTCGCTGAGCTTGCGCTCGTTCTGCTCGGCACCCAGATGGGGCAGCAGGTCGGTGATGCAGAACACGGGATCGTTCTCGTCCTCACCGATGGCAAAGTTGACGCTGGAGCCGTCGGCGCGGGTGAACACGCCGTGGATGGCCAGCGGGATGGTAGCCCACTGGTACTTGCGTATACCGCCGTAGTAGTGGGTGCGGAAGTAGCTCATGTGGTCAGACTCGTACAGGGGGTTGGGACGCAGGTCCAGACGGGGGCAATCGATGTGGGCGATGACCAGACGGAAGCCCTCTTCATAGGGCTTCTGGCCGATGGTAGCCGCCACAACAGCCTTGTTCTCCTGAATGAAGTAGACCTTCTCACCGGGAGCGTAGGCCTTTTTGGGCTCAAAAGCCTTGTAGCCGGCAGCCAGCAGCATCTGCTCGCTGACAACGGCAGCCTCGCGCTCGGTCTTGGCGCTGTCCATAAATTTCTTGTAGCCCTCGGCAAAGGCAGCAGCCTTTTCCTTTACGTCTGCCTGCTTGTCGGCAGCGTATTCGGGGGTGTAGAGCAGCTTTTCGGCGTACTCTTTTGCAGTAAGTTTCTCGCTCATAATTTTACGCTCCTTAACTTTTTATCATTGACCTGCGTACAGACGCTGATAGGTCTGGTAGCAGGCGGTGATCTTGTTGACGTAGTGGTGCATCTGGTTATAGGGGAAGCCCTGCAGCGTTTCCCCGTCTGCGGAGTGTTCCTCCATTTGCAGCAGCTGATCCACCGTGCCCCAGCCGCTGTGGTAAGCCGCTGCCACCGTGGATACATCCCCTTTGTAGCGCACCATGCAAAGGTGCAGGTAATAGCACCCAAAGCGGATGGCGGTATCGGGGCTGTACAGGTCTGCAAAGGTCAGCGGCTCGTCCGGGGCAATTTTGCTGCGCAGCCAGAGAAAGGTCTCCTCAGTCATCTGCATCAGACCCCGGGCGTCCACGCTGGAGGTTGCCTGCGGGTCAAAGCCGCTTTCGGTGCGGATAAAGGCGTAGACCAGCAGGGGGTCCAGCTCGTAGGTTGTCGCCCATTTTTCCACCAGCTGCTCGTACTTGCGGGGGTACAAAAGCTGCTCTGCCCGGTTGCACAAAGGCGGCACCACGCACACCGTAAGCACCACTGCCAAACACAAAGCGACCAGTCGCCGCACCATCCGGCGGCGGCGCTGCTGTTTGCGGCGATGCAGTTTTTCCCGCGCGGCGCGGCGCTCCCGGGCGGCGATGGGGTCGTAGGCTTTTTCATAATTTTGTTCGTTCAAAGCGCTGCCGTCACGCCCCCTTCTGCCTGCAGCCGCTCACACAGGCGGGCGGCTGCGGCTTGCAGCGCCTCCAGCCCGGCGTCGTTGTGCAGGGTGTAGTCTGCCTGTGCAGTCAGGGTTTGTTCCGGGGTCTGAGCGTTCAAGCGGCGGGCAGCCATCTCCGGCGAGATACCGTCCCGCGCCACAATGCGCGCCACGCTGGTTTCAAAGGGTGCAGTGACCACGCACAGGCGGTCACATTCAGCCTGTGCCGCCGTGCCCACAATAACCGCACCGTCCAGCACAAAAAGGGGCGCTCCGGCGGCCTGCGCCGCGCACTTTGCCGCACGGATGCGCGCCACGATGGCGGGGTGGGTCAGGCTGTCCAGTGCAGCCTTGCCCTCCGGGGTGGCAAAGGCGCGGTCAGCCAGCAGACGGCGGTCCAGCGTGCCGTCCGGGCGGAGGATCTCCCCGCCGAACCGCGCCGCAAGCTGCGGCAGCAGCGGCGAACCGGGCAACAAAATTCCCCGGCTGAGCTGGTCGGCGTCGGCCAGCGGCACACCGTGGGCCGAAAACACCGCCGTGACCGTAGATTTTCCGCAGCCGCTGCGGCCCGTGATGCCAAGCGCGATCATAGCTTGATCACCCGGAAGGCCGCAGCACGGATCAGGCGGTTGTACACCGCCATGGAAAGTCCGTCTTTTCTGGGGCAGCGGGCGTAGACCACCGCATCCCCCTGCTCATCCAGCGCACGCAGAGAGCGGAAGATGTGCTTTGCCTGATCGGCACCGTCCCCCTCGCGGCCGTATTCCACGCAGGGCACGTCCAGCTTTGCGCTTTCGCCGGTAAAGCACAGGCAGCTGGGGTTCTCGCTCTTATGCGCGTCCACATAAGCCTTGAACTGCTCAAAGGTGCCGTTGAGCAGGGTCACATCGGCCTTGGGAGCGTAGTGCTTATACTTCATGCCCGGGCTGCGCACCACAGCCCCCTCCGGCAGCTTTTCCAGAATGGCCTTGGACACCTCTACTTCTTCACCGAGGGCGCGTTCCAAGTCCTCCAGCGTGATGTGGCCGGGGCGGAACAGGGTGGGCTTCTCCCCCACCACCGACACCACGGTGCTTTCCACACCCACATCGCACTCGCCGCCGTCCAAGATCAGCGGCAGGCGGCCGTCCATATCGGTGAACACATCCTGTGCGTTGGTGGGGCTGGGCTTGCCAGAAAGGTTGGCGCTGGGGGCGGCAAAGGCGCAGCCGCTCTGCTGGATGACCGCCCGCGCTACCGGGTGGCTGGGCATACGGATGCCCACGGTATCCAGTCCGGCGCAGCACGCATCTGCCACCTCCGGCCCGCGCGGCATGATGATGGTCAGCGGCCCGGGGCAGAAGGCTGCCATCAGCAGCTGGGCGCGCTCCGGCACCTCGCTGACAAGACCCGGCAGCATCTCCGGCCCAGTGACGTGGACAATGAGGGGGTTATCCTGCGGGCGCCCCTTGGCTACAAAGATATCGCGCACCGCCGCGCCGTTGCGGGCATCGGCGGCAATGCCATAGACCGTCTCTGTCGGCAGGGCTACAAGCTGCCCCTGCCGCAGCAGCTGTGCGGCCTCGGCTACGCCTGCTTCATCGGCAGGCAAAACTCTAGTTTTGATTTCCATACGAATCATCGTTCTTTCTATCTGTAAAGTATAATTGCTTGGCATCCGTTCGAGTGGTTTTGCACCCGCAAATTCGGGTTTTACCCGCCCAGCCTTTGCAGCTTTTCGGTCTGCTCGCGGGTGGCAAGGGCGTCAATGACTTCGTCCAGATTGCCGTCCATGATCTTTTCCAGATTATGGACAGTCAGCCCGATGCGGTGGTCGGTGCAGCGATCCTGCGGAAAGTTGTAGGTGCGGATCTTCTCGCTGCGGTCGCCGGTCCCCACCTGCCCCTGACGCTGGGCGTTGATGGCGTCCTGCTGCTCCTTCTGCTTTTGCGCCAGCAACCGGCTGCGCAGGATCTCCAATGCTTTATCCTTGTTCTGGAACTGGCTGCGCTCGTTCTGGCACTCCACCACCGTACCCG
>ERZ507033.703-NODE-703-length-13926-cov-4.883065_pt1 | contig 13926 bp, 9 predicted proteins | sample MGYA00512874_ERZ507033 | MGnify/ENA metagenome assembly ERZ507033
GATTCACCATAAAGACGAGATCGGGGCGTATACGGAGATTTCCAGGAAGTTCCGGCTGTAATAGAGCAGAAAGGGAAGTATAACCATGAATATTCATGAAGCAAAAGAGCAAATCAAAAACGCAGTGACTGCTTATCTGACAAAGGATGAGCTGGGACGCTATGTGATTCCGCCGCAGAAACAGCGTCCGATTTTTCTCATGGGGCCTCCCGGTGTGGGAAAGACTGCCATTATGGAACAGGTCGCCTCGGAATTGGGCATCGGTCTGCTGTCCTATTCCATGACGCATCACACCAGACAGTCCGCATTGGGATTGCCGCTCATCAAGCACGTGAACTATCAGGGCAGCGAGTATGATGTTTCCGAATATACCATGAGTGAGATCATCTCTTCCGTCTATGAACTGATGGAAAACACCGGCATTCAAAACGGCATTCTGTTTCTCGACGAGATCAACTGCGTTTCGGAGACACTGACTCCGATCATGCTGCAATTTCTACAATATAAAGTGTTCGGCAGACATGAAGTTCCGGCTGGCTGGATCGTTGTCACTGCCGGAAATCCGCCGGAATATAACCGCTCTGTCCGGGAGTTTGACATTGCCACATGGGACAGACTGAAACGGGTAGATGTGGAACCGGATTTTGCGGTGTGGAAGGAGTTTGCATATCTGAATGGGGTGCACTCCTCGATTCTGACCTATCTGGAAATCAAAAAGGGGAATTTCTATAAGGTGGAAACTACGGTGGACGGCAAGCGTTTTGTGACCGCCAGAGGCTGGGACGACCTGAGCCAGATGATCCACCTGTATGAACAACACAAGATTCCCGTCGATCAAAAACTGGTGGAACAGTACATTCAGAATCCGGAAATTGCACAGGATTTCGCCATTTACTATGACTTGTACAACAAGTACAAGAGCGACTATCAGATCAAAGACATTCTGGCAGGTACAGCAAGCACCGATATTCAGGAACGTGCAAAACGAGCAAAGTTTGATGAGCGTTTCTCTCTGGTGGGACTGCTGCTGGATGCTGTGATGGGTGCCATGCGGGAGTCTACGGAAGAAGAGGACGTATTGGGAGAACTGGTCAAGACGCTGCGTGTGTTCAAACGGGAATCCAAGACTGAGGACGGTGCAGCACTGCTGAAAAAATATATCCAGAACAACCGAAAAAAACTGAATGCCGGCATTCGGGCAAAAAGTCTTTCTGAGGCACAGCAGAAACAAAAGCTGCAGGTAATGCGGATTCTGGAGGAACAGAGCAAACTGGTGCAGTCTGATCCGAAGCAGGCAGCTTTTGCACTGGTGAAAAAGGATTTCGATAATCGGTTAAAGGCATTCCAAAAGCGGAGCGACGCATTGTCGGAGCAGGTGCGGCATATGTTTGCGTTTTGTGACACGGTCTTTCCCAATGGACAGGAGCAGTTGATTCTGGTGACAGAACTGACGGCGAATCCGTATAGTGCAAGATTTTTGGGTGAACACAAGGTCGATGCGTATTTTGTCCACGATAAGGAATTGATGTTCCATCAGAGACAGCTGGAACTGAACCAGGAAATTGCGGATCTGGAGCTTTAAGAAAACTCTTTTTTTGCAACTGCCAAATTGAAGTGCGATGAGGCTCAGTGCAGCGAAAAGTGCGTCAGTTTCCAGTTGTGTTATATTGAAAATATAGGAGAAAAACAAAATGAGCAGCTGCCGTGATTTTCAAATTGAAAACGGTATATTGACAAGGTACACTGGCGCAGGCGGAGATGTTGTGATTCCGGACGATGTGCTCGTTATTGGAGATGAGGCGTTTTCAGATTGTGTAAATCTGACTGGCATTAAAATTCCGGACAGAGTAATTCACATTGGAGAAATGTCATTTCAAAATTGTATCAACCTAACTAGAATCACAATTCCGGATAGAGTAACCTGCATTGGAGATCATGCGTTTAGAGGATGCAGAAAATTGATAAGCATCAACATTCCAAGAAGAGTTGTCCGTATTGGAATGGGCATGTTTGGCGGTTGTACAAACTTGACGAATATCACACTCCCAGACCGGGTAACCTATATTGGAGACAGCGTGTTTTGGGGATGCAAAAGCCTGACCAGCATTACAATTCCAGATAGAGCGAACAGCATTGGAGATGAGGCATTTGGGATCTGCGAAAGTCTGACCAACATTGCAATCCCAGACAGTGTAACCAGCATTGGGGCAGGAGCATTTTTGCATTGTACAAGCCTGACCAGCATTGTCATTCCAAACAGTGTGACCAGTATTGGAAAAAGTGCGTTTTCTGGCTGTGCGAGCCTGACCGATATTACCATTCCGAAAAGCGTGAGAAGTATTGGACAAAAGGCCTTTTATGGCTGCAAAAGCATTAAACTTGCGGCTCCTAATGGAAGAGCTTTTATGATTCGCTGTTATGATAACATGGAAAAAGATATTGTTGCAGCAATGCAAATGCTAAGAATGAAAAAAATAGATACAAGAGCGAAGATGTCACCAAGTCTGAAATTTGCATTGGCCTTAATGCTTTTCGACTTTTATGATGATACAGATGCCAGAGCATATCTGAAAAGGAATTTAGCAAAAGGCATGAAAGCGCTGATCGATGATGGTAACCTGGAACTGGTTGAAATACTTTTGAAAAAGACAGATCTCGTTACCAAGTGCAACATCGACAAGTGCATCCAATATGCCATCGACACCAGGCAGCAGGAGATCTATCTGACCTTGATTCACTATAAAAATGCAATCGGAGCGTATGCGGAAATTTCTGAAAAATTCTGGCTGTGAGAATGATGGGACAGGAGAAAAGCGAATTTTTTAATGATAGCTTGTCAAGTCAAGCGCAACACAATCAGATATTCAGAGGATTCGACCCACCGAAAAAAAGTCTGTAAAAACGCAGTCAACTATGGTAAAATATAAATAACACAGGAGGCTGATTTTTTATGGCAAGAAGAAAAAGAGAACCAATGAGCGAGGGAAAGAAGAATATCATCGCAGAACTGATCGAGGAATATGATATCAGGACAGCAAAAGATATTGAGGATGCTCTCAGAGATCTGATGGGTGGCACGATACAGGAAATGCTTGAGGCAGAGCTGGATGAACACTTAGGGTATCGTTCATATGAACGCTCGGACAGCTCCAATTACCGCAATGGAAAGAAAACAAAGAAGATACGTGGAAATTTAGGCGAAACTGAGATCGAAGTGCCGCAGGATCGAGACGGAACATTTGAGCCAAAGGTGGTGAAAAAGCGTCAAAAGGACATCTCCGGCATTGAGCAGAAGATAATCTCTCTGTACGCAAAGGGTATGACAACTCGTCAGATAAGCGATACCATCGAGGAGATCTACGGCTTTGAAGTCAGCGACGGAATGGTATCTGACATCACAGACAGGCTTCTTCCGCAGATAGAAGATTGGCAGAATCGTCCGCTTGATGAGGTGTATCCGATCGTTTTCATCGATGCAGTACACTTTTCAGTGCGTGATAACGGGCAGATCAGGAATCTGGCTGCATATGTGATTCTCGCAGTAAGTCTGACAGGTCACAAGGAAGTTTTATCCATACATATCGGAGAAAACAAAAGTGCAAAATATTGGCTTGGAGTCCTGAATGAGCTGAAAAATCGCGGTGTAAAGGATGTCCTCGTGATATGTGCTGATGGTCTTTCGGGTATGAAAGAAGCCGTAAATACGGCATTTCCACAGACAGAATTACAACGTTGTATCGTTCATCAAGTAAGAAACACGCTGAAATATGTTGGTGCAAAAAACAAGAAAGAGTTTGCCAACGATTTGAAAACCATTTATCACGCACCGTCTGAGGACGCTGCACTTAAGCAGCTTGAACATGTCACAGAAAAGTGGGAGAAAGATTATCCAAACGCCATGAAGAGCTGGTACAAAAACTGGGATGTGATCTCACCGATCTTCAAATTTTCCGCTGACGTGAGAAAGGTAATTTACACTACCATTTGTATTCTCCTTCATTTTCTTTTTCATCATTTTCTGAAACGCTCGGTATTTGCGGGTATACGCATAAGAATCTCCGAATATATTCTGTGCTGCAGTGTACAGCTTTGGTTCATGTTTTCGGATGATCTCCAGTTCTTCTGTCACTCTGGGATTGTATGGACAGCCGACACAGCCCGTGCGTTTCAGTCCATATTCCGTATAGCACCGGGAATGCTGTATTCCATAGAACTCCTCATATGCTTTCTTGTCGCTGTCCGTGTACCAGAATACAGGACGATAAGAATTGCAGCCTTTGGATTTGCTTTCGGAAAAACACGTTTTGTAGCTGGCAGAACGAATTCCGCCCTCTGCCTTTCGCACACCGATAATTTCAAGGTCTGCATCGTATTTTTGAATCAGAAGCTTTGCAGGCTTTTTCTTGGCGTACTCACAGCATTTGTTAGAGATTTTGAAATCCGGCGGATTTGCCATCATAAATTCTTTCAGCCACCTGTTTCTGCCGATAGAAAAGCGGCTCATTTTGACGATTCCATTTTCCGGGGAGTAATAGGCATTGCACCACCATTGCAGGGCGATCTTGCAGTTCGGGTATTTCTCCAGCAATTCCGGCAGTGGCTTGTCCTCCCACTGAAACCCATGCATCTGTAACCGCATGATCTGTTCGCTGACGTATTTGGAGAGAAACGGCTGACCGTATTCCTTACAACAGATTGGAATCGGCTTGCAAGCCTTGATACGTTCGATTTCGATACCATACTTCTTTTCCAGATCGTTGAGATGCTCCTTTGTGGCACGGTATTCCAGTCCGGTATCAATCCAGAAGTAGCGGACTTTCTTTTTTTCATCGACATTTTGTATCACGTCAAGGACAATATCGCTGTCACTGCCGCCGCTGATACTGCAAAGTGGCGTATGGGAACGGGAAAGGACGCTGACCGCCTTTGCATAACCGTCAATAATGGCAAAATTCTTGGTATCCAGAGAAGATGCAAACGCCTCAGACATTTTTCAATCCTCCCAAGATATGTGCAATCACGTCTACTGTCCAGCCGTTGCCGATACACTTGTACCGCTGTGTATTGCTGATTCCTGCGGTGTAGTTGTCAGGCAATGTTTGTAAACGTTCTGCTTCCACAGGTGTCAATTTACGGATCACATAATCACCGTCCGGCAGGTCTATCTTGTAAAGTCCTGTCTTTGCACCCATACCGCCGCCGTTGGCAGTCATGGTGACGGATTTCCCACGAACTGAATAGATTCGCTGTCCCTGACCGCCTTTGCCGATCTGACCAATGCAAATCGGCACAGCAATTTTCTGACGGCTGTTTTCTGCACGGTATACCGGGAAAAGATCTGTTCCTGCCTTGTAGTAAGTGGCAGGAATGGTATGAGATTTGCCGTTTACCGTTGCCACGGGAACAGCCACCATGGTACGCTGTTTTCGTTCCATGGTGTTGTGAAATGCCGCTCCCTGATAGCTGGCTGTAACACAGTAGCTTTTTTCCTGCCAGGACACACCGCTTTCCAGTACGTCCTGCAACAAAATGCCTTTGTCTGTTGGTTGTGTAATGTGGGGGATGTTTGTCCAGTAACATCGTTTTCGATGCTGTCCGGAAACAAGTGCAGAATTGATCACGATCGGTTCAACACCGAGATGTTTTGAAATTTCGTCCTTGATGTTCTGATGAATGGAATGGTTATTCTCATAGAGAAAGTAACGACACTCTGATTCCTGTAAGGCTCTCACATATTCACTGAAAAGTTTGAACCCTTCGCCGTCACAGGAAGTTTCTCTGCCTTGTTTTGCGATAGACCAGTATGTACAAGGAGAACCGCCAAGCAGCAGGTCATATCCCTTGAATTTTCTGAAATCACCGTCAAACACATTTCCGTGATGAACAATCTCAGGGTGATTTCTGCTTGAAACCGTTATGGCATATTTGTCAATTTCAAAAGCATCATAGGCTTCTACAGAAATCCCTATGCGTTTGAGTGCCACCATGCCGCAGGAGATTCCGTCAAAAAGGCTCAGTACCCTCATGCTTCATCGTCCTCATCTGTCACACTGCCGTAGTCATCGTCATAATCTTCCTCGAAATCCTCAGCACCGGTATTTTTCTTCTTGCCGAATTTGCCCTTTTTCAGCACAAGAACAGCACCGCCGATCACAGCCAGTACACCGACTCCAACAAGAATGAGTGCATTGCTGTTCATAGATGACGGCTGTTTGGTGGTGGCTTTTTCTTCTGCACGCTCTGTTTCACCGGTGGCTTCTTCCGCACGGTTAGAAACATCAGCCGTCACACCGCCGTTGGTGGCTGCATCCGCATATTTCTTTGCCTGTTCCGCAGGATCTTTTTCTTCTTCTCCCTCATTGCCTGCATAGAGCAGAGAATACAGATCGAAATCGTCTACCTTGTTCAGGAAGAACACATTGTCCTCATCGCCCTCCGCAGAATAGTTGATGAGGATATAGAACACATCGCCGTCTTTGGTGGTAACAGCAATAAACTGCATTTCTTCGCTGTCATAGATGATCTTTTCATGCTTAATGAGCGTAGCGTTGCCGTCTGTGTCATAATTCTCATCTGCATAATAGTCATGTCCTGCGTTATCAGTTTCATCATCGCTGTTTTCCATTGCTGCCTTGTTGTGCTGAATCTCATCAACCAACTTCTGCATATCTTCTTCACCAAGTTCCATATTTGCTGCAGAAGAATCGTCTGCCATTCCTGTGATTGCCGTTGTTTCTGCTTCTTCTGCAAATACAGGAATGGCATTTCCCACACTTGCCAAAGTCAAAGCCATTGCAGAAAATATTGCCGCAACTGATTTTTTAGTGTTCCACATTTTTTCTATCCTCCATCACAATCTTTTGTTCATGCACCACGGAAGAAGCAGCAGTTAGCTTCGCAATAATCTCCTCCGTGGTCATGCCGTTGTCATGCAAAAACTTTTTGAGTGCTTCCACTTCAAGCATTTCTCGCTTGGCTTTCAGTTCCTCAAGAAGCTGCTTGTCCTGATTGATCTTTTCTTCAAGCTTCGGAATTTTCTTGTTGAGAGCGTCCAAAGCGGTTTCTTTTCTTGTCATTTTCATGCTCCTTAGTAGAGTACCAGTCTTGGGTCAATGTAGTCCCAGCCGTAACCGTCCGTATCAATCTCAATATGGAAATTGACATTCGTATTGGTTGTTTGTGCAAACATTTCGCCCTCATGGATCGTATCGCCCTCTGAATAGCCATTCAGAAGAACAGCATTGGCGATCGTCACTTCTGTATCTCGCTTTGTTCCGCCGGAACCGTCATACCAATACTGCACATCATCTTTTCGCAGGGTGATCTTCTGATTGGCAGTATCAACATCCTTGATTTTGCAGTCAAACGGAGCATAAAGCTTTGCACCGGTATTGCAGTAATATTTGATTCCCTGATACAGACCGTGATTGGTTTTGTTCCATTCCCACATATCGTAGCCAAACGCCTGTTTGACCGAATAATTCCGAATGGTATCGCCGGAAAGCATATTGCGAAGTGTCTGATGATTTCCATAGAGCGTTTCCGAACCGCTTTCCTGACCTGCAAGAAGCTTGTAGTATTCCAGCCGTTCTTCCTTGTGGGATTGACTTTTCAGCTTATCTTCGATCACCTGATCAAAGGTTTTCTTTTGTTTGACGTTGTAGTAGAGGTTACATTCCGTTTTCCAGTAGTACTTTTCATAATAGCCGTACATACAGGCATCATTTATGGTATCATTCCAGATATGCGTATCGGTCGGTGAAACCAAAAACCAAGCATCATTCCCATTCCAGCCCCAGAAAGAGCGATCGTATCGGGTATCTCCCTTCATGAAGAAAAATGTCTGCGTATCATTGTCAATGTAGTAAAACGGTGCACTTGTACCGGAATAATAGCGGTGATCCATAATCATAAATCCTGTTAAAGCATAGTCATCGTGCGGATTCAGCACCCTGTAGTCCGCATTGATGCAGACGTAACCCTCGCTGTCAAAATACTGACTGAGTTCAGACGTATAGGCAATAGGTTTGAAACGATATTTGTATGGTCTGCCGCTGTAGACAAAGGCATCTTTTTCCGCTCTGTAATACGTACCGGTTTCTGCATTTCCGCCGCCCCAGTAGTTGTAGTTGGAAAGTTCCTCCCAGCGGGATTTGTTGTCATACCAGTAGACAAACGCATATTCTGCATTGAATATTTCTGTCAGCAGGTTCTCTGTATCACTTCCATAACTCCAGTACTTAATGTCACCGTTGTCATCCGCATCGAAATCGTAGTAGTAGGCACAGAGAAAAGACCACAGCTTGTACACATCAAAATCATAGATCGGATCCCAGTCATAAACGGAAGAACGTCCCCCAATACCAATTGTCGGGATCGTCTTTGAGGTTACGCTTGTTTGCTCCGAAAGCGGCAAGACCGTTTTTCCAGTCTGTATCACTGCTGACTTTCAGAATCTTCTCATTCATGTCGTAGGCAAGTTTTGTGTAATATTTTTCTGCTTCCGACAAGTCGTAGTCCTGAGCCGCATATGTGCCAAGGACAAAACCCGAACCGCTTAAAATGCCGGAAAAGATCATGAGAATGAATGCCAGCACCAGAGCGATAATGAGAATCGGGACAAGGCAGGCGAGCAGAACGGCTCTTGCTTCCTTGTTGTAGATGTTCTTGATAAATTGAAAAGCCTGTCTGAGTGCATTTTTCAGTCTGTCCCCAAAGGAATTTTTGGTCTGCTTTTTCGGCTTTTTTCTGCGTTTTACCTGTTCACCCTTGCTTTTTAGCTTGTCCTTACGCTTTTGCAGACGTTGACGGTTGTCCGATTGCTTCTTTTTCAGTTTCTCTTTCTTTTTCTGATTCCGTTCTTTCAGGTGATGCGGCTGTATTTTTTCCACAGCTTTCTCCACGCCATGCCGTTTGATAGCTTCCACAGCAGAGAGAAAGTCGTTGTTTTCATCGGCATGGACTGCTTTCTGCCAGCCGCTTGCTGCAAGCCGTTTGCCCGTGTAGTTGGCAGGCTTTAAGACCAGCGGTGCAGGACGGCTTAAATCAGCAATTCGCCGCTGCTTTTTGAGTGTCTTTGCCTGAAACTGCTTTTCCTTTTTCAATTTCTGAGATGCAGTTCTGATTGTTTTGGATTCGATCTGGAACTGCTTTTTTCGCCTTTGGAATCGCAGTACGGCAACATTTTTGCTGAACGGATCAGATAATTGTTTTTTCTTGAAATGCTTGAATGATTTCTTACATTCTCCGAATATTTGCTTTTTCTCTTTCAGTTCCTTGCGTGACTTCGCAAGCTTCGGCTGATACTGTTCGCCCTTGAAAAGCTTATATTCCGCTTTTTGCAGGCGGTAACGTGTCTTTTCCAGTCTGAACTGCTTTTTCTGCTTGAAATGCCTGCGAGTTCCTGTCACAGCATCTTTGGCGATGACAAGGGTTGCAATTGTGCCGCGATGCATATCGTCAACCGCTTCCTGCCGATACTTCTGTTTCAGCCTGTATCGAACATCACGCTGAACTGCATTGCCGGTTTTCAAAGCAACTGTTTCCGCCCCAAGTGCCGAACTCTCAGCAGTATGCAAAGCTATATGGGCAGTTCGATTGATCAGTTGTGCCGATCGTTTCAGGACTTTTCCACGGAATGTTTTTGGCTTTAAGCTGTCAAGAGATTTCGTGATGGACGGTTTATCGCCTGTAAATCTCATTTTGAGATTCACTGTCCTGTGAATCAGACCATGTCCGGTATATCGGCTGCTTTTTTCTCCACGTCGGATACGGGCAGTTGTTTTGAATTTGCCGATTTTACGCTGCTTGCGAACAAACTGAATCTGAAACTGTTTTTGTGATCTGCTGTACTTTCTGAGTTTCTTTTCCGCTTTTGCAAGCTGATGATGTGTTCTTTTTAGATTCGCCATCGCACATCGCTCCTGACTATTTCAGCTGCTGTTCCAACGGTTTTGTGGTCAGCAGACTGTACATCACGGTATCGGTCGGGAAATTATCCGTAAACGGCAAAATGATCTTATCGTAGCGGATCAGACCTTCACCGGGTCCGCTGTTGGTGACAAACTCCATCTGCTGTGGACTGATGTGCAGCTTTTCCGCCAGAATATCACGGTCACCGGCTGCCTGATTCAGCATATATACAAAGTCTGAGTTGTCGAAGATGTTTTCCACCTCTGCACTGGACAGCAAGTCCTTGACATTCTGTGTAATACCCGTCGGCACACCGCCCCATTTACGGAATCGCTTCCAGATCTCAGCGGAATATTTCGCCGTCTGTTCTTCTTTTAACAGAAGATGAAATTCATCGATGTAGTAGCGTGTAACTTTTCGTTCCGCACGGTTCAGTGTCACTCTGTTCCACACGGTATCCTGAACGATCAGCATACCGACCTTTTTCAGCTGATTGCCCAGTTCCTTGATGTCAAAGCAGATGATACGATTCTTCAAGTCAATATTCGTTCTGTGGTTGAATAGATTCTGCGAGCCGTTGACATACATTTCAAGAGAGTTTGCCACACGAAGTGCGATTTTTCCCTCTTTGAGAAGAGCATTATGCAGATCGGACAGAATCGGCATTTTTTCTCTGGACGGTTGATTCCTGAAAAAATCCATATAGATAGCACGAACGCATCGGTCAATGACAGAGCGTTCCTCCGCAGCCAGTCCATACTTGCCGCCCACAATGATTTCACAAAGGGAAATGATAAAATCCGACTTTGTGGAGATCGGATTCTCATCCATGTTGTTTTCAAAGTTAATGTCCATCGGGTTGATATACTGTTCTGAGCTGCTTGCAATTCGGATCAGCTGTCCGTGCAGATGCTGAACCAGCGGGAAATATTCGCCTTCAGGGTCGCAGATGATAATGTCATCAGTTGTTTTCAGAAAGCTGTCTAAGATCTCTCTTTTTACACTGAATGACTTACCAGAACCCGGTGTGCCTAAAATCAGCCCGTTCGGATTTTTGAGTCTGCTTCTGTTTGCCATGATCATATTGCCGGAAACGGTATTCAGACCGTAGTATGTGCCACCGACCTGAAAGAGTTCCTGTGTGGTGAACGGAACAAATATCGCAATTCCTGACGTGTGCATTTCTCTTGAAACCTGAATCTTATTTACACCAAGCGGTAAACTGGAAGATAAGTAATCCTCCTGCAAGTAGTCACAGGGCATCAGGGTACAGTTATTTTTCTGACAGATACGCTTTAACAATTCCAGCTGCAAGCCTAAGTCTTTCTTATTTCTTGCATAGTTTCGTATTGTAATGGAGATATGAAACAAGCGTTCATTTTTGCTGTTGAGGTCATCCAGCAGCTTTTCCAGATCAGTAATATACATTTTAATTGCCGGAGGAAGAATATCCGGATCGTAGCCTGCTTTGGAAGCTTTCTTCTGTTCATCGATTTTCATAGACTCCACAGCAGTCAGCTTTGTCTTGACAAATTTGAGTGCCGTGATCTGATCCAGCGGTGTAATGTGCAGATTGACACAGAAAAGGTGCTGTAATTCAAGAAAATCGGAAAGAATCGTATCCGGCAGTTCTCCTGCAAGAATGTTCATTCCATTGATCGCACCGAAAGAAGCACCAATCTCAAAGTTTGCCTTATTGAATTTCATGCCGGACGGAGCAATGAAGTCTTTCGTGTTCCAGCCTGCTTTCAGCATTTCGTTCCAGTCAAAGACAAAAGGGGTACTCTGAAATGGGTTCAGGCTGTAATAGAGTGTTTCCAGTCTTTCTTTTCCGCTGAGTGCCTTGGCTTCCACATTGAAGCCCTTGAACATCTTGATAACTTCTGTCTGGATATTCAGAAGTTTTGGCTTTGCCTGTTTATAGGAACTTGCTTCAATGGTGAAAGTCAGAAACTTTCTGCATGACTGTCCGTTTTTGCCCGACAACAGCTTTGATGTCAGCATTTCGGAGTATTCTGCACGAATCTCGTTGAAATCGTCCTCCTGTGCAGGAATCTGAATTTGCTTGACCAATCCGTCCTGACTTCTGTTCTGATTTTCAAAGGTGAGCTGAAATGTGACGGTATTGTCAAAGTAATTGATCAGATCGCAGTACTTTGAGAAAATGCCGTTTTGTTCCTCAAATTCAGCAAGCTGATAATTGGTATCAAAGAACTGAATGGTCTTTGAAAATCTATGATCATCGATCTGGCATACGCCGTCTTTGAACATCTGCGTATAGCCGATCGTATTCTGTGTGGACGAAATATCGTCCTTATATTTCTTGATCTCGTGCATTCGTGCCAGAATGACTGCCTTATCATTTTTGTCAATGTTAGAAATTGGCTTTTCAGCGGCAGCTTTCGCACCTGACCTGAGATCTGTTTTCTTCTTGTTTTTCAAGCCTACTTGCTCCTTTCTATCTTGTCCAAAAGCTTTTTCAGCTTGGTATATTCTATCTGTCTTTCGATACATTCGTATAGATTGACCGTTCTGTAAGTTCGCTTTCTCGGTCTTTTGAAATAGCGAAACATATTCTTGATGGTCTGCTCGAAAAAGATCCCGTTTTTCTTATACAATCCGCAGATGAGGGCAGGTGCTGCCACTGCACCCATGGCAAAGATTGCTCCTGAAACGCCAAGGGTACTGCGTGTCAGAAAGAAAAGCGGGATCCCCAGTACACCGCCGATTCCAAACGAAACCACCTGTCTTTTGGTTAGTCCGAACATGAACTTCTGTTTGATGTCATTCAAGTCTTTTGGTATTTGTACATAATGTGCCATTCACAACCTCCCGAAGATCAATGTGCATTGAAAATAGATTTGGAAACAGCACCTGTACGGAGTACTGTAAAGATCAGTGCAACCGTATATCCCAGAAGCATTGCCATTTGCAGAATAATACCGTCTGTACTGCTGTTCAGCGATGCAATAGCATTGGAAAACAGCGTCTTGAAGATACCAAGTGCAATGATGATAAAGAATCCCTGAAAGGATAATGCCAGAAGCTGTTTGATCCAGTTCTTTCCGATTCCCGACCATTCACCGCTATCCAGCATAGCTGCCATGGGAATCGGTGCAACGCCTAAGTACATAAAGACCTCAATGATACGGGAAGCAAGCACAATTACAATGGCAACCATCATAATCATTACACCCAAGTGAACAATCAGCGAGATAAACCAGACAGTTATCAGTTCACCAAGTCCCAGACTGTTCAGAGCAGATTTCTTGAGTGCCAAGTCGGTTGACAGGAAATCTCCTGTACCGAACAGCGTTGTAATACCGTTGGCACAAGCGTCTGTTCCGAACGAAAACAGGGCTGATGCGATGTAAAATACGTTTGATACCAAAATCACACCGCATAAGGCTTTGATGATCCATTTGATAAAGATGGAATCATCAAAATCCTTGAAGTTATTTCCACGAATCACGGTCTGTATCAGATCATTGAGCAATATGATGACAAGAATGAAACCGCCGATGGGGACTACCACGTTATTGCAAAGTGTTTCAATCGTTGACCATATGGTTGTTCCGCCGCTTGCAGAACCGGAAAAACTTGCAGGATGTCCTGTCAGAAATGTGGAAATCAGACCGCCGTCTTCTGTAGTTTTATGAAAGGTTTCCGTCATCAGGTCAGATATACTGTCAAACTGCGATTTGATACCGTCTTTGAACAGATTCTCACACCATTCCTGCAAGCTGTCGATCGCATCACTTATAACGCCCATTCTCTCACCGTCCTTTCCTTATGCCGGCTGCCCACACACCACCCGCCACGCAGCCGTTAAAAAATTCGGTCAGATTAAACGGCACCTGTCATCATGCTCTGAAGAACCGGAACGAGGACGATTGCAAGGAGAATCAGTCCAAGACCAGCCATCAGCTGCTTCATGCCCTGCGATTTTACTGATGTGCGATAAAGAAGTAATAGAAGTGTAAAAAATTTTGCCGTTCCTATCCGGCACTTGCG
>ERZ507033.727-NODE-727-length-13711-cov-4.452182_pt1 | contig 13711 bp, 10 predicted proteins | sample MGYA00512874_ERZ507033 | MGnify/ENA metagenome assembly ERZ507033
CGTCCTCCGCCAGGATCAGACGATAAGGTGCAATCCCGGAAAGTCCGTACATCAGATGAGATTTCTGCGATTCCATACACCCCGAAACCTGCAGGATTCCCTTATTCGTTTTGCTTTTTTCTTTAATCTGTTCAAACTCTGCAAGCCCCTGCAGAGGTGTTAAAAATGCTTTCATCTTCACCCCTCATGATCCTTCGACGTAATAAAAGCGGCTTCTGTTTCCAGTTACCGCTTTCTATACCTTTTGCTGAACAATCATCTGTTTCCTGTCTGCTTATTTCTGTACAGGTACTTTTCTGTTATATTCGTTCATGGCTGCATCTGTACCCTGTGAGATTATGATATCCACAGCCTTTGCCGCCTTTGCTATTGCTTCATCCACAAGTTTCCTGTCTTCTGTGGAAAATCTGCCAAGTACATGATCTGCCAGATCCCATCCCTTCGGCTTTGCACCAACTCCTACTTTGATACGGAGAAATTTCTCTGTGCCAAGCTGGCGGATAATATCTTTGATCCCGTTATGTCCACCCGCACTTCCCTGCTTGCGGATGCGAAGCTGCCCGGGCTCCAGATCAATATCATCATAAATAACAATAAGCTCTGATTCCGGATCAATTTTAAAATAATTCGCCATCTCACGAACAGGACCGCCACTCAGGTTCATAAAAGAAAGCGGCTTCATAAGAATCACTTTCTCTCCGCCGATCATGGTTTTACCGTACATGGCATTAAATTTCACACCACCCTGAGGGACATTGTAATCCTCTACCAGACGGTCAACGGTATCAAATCCCATATTGTGGCGTGTTGCTTCATACTGTTTCCCGGGATTTCCCAGGCCAACTACTAAATACATATATGTGTCTCCTGCTTAATTTAACACCATTTTCCGGAATTACCATACCTGTCCTGATGTCAAATTTATTTTTTTACATCCTCTAAAGTGTGTTCAAAAAACCAATCCTGCAAATTGTAACGCACATCTTGCGGAAAGCATTTTTCAAACACACGCTAAGATAATTAATTAAAATATACCATCTCTTCCTTAAGCGGCTCGCATTCTTTCACATCACTTGCATAAAGAACAATGCCCTCACCCTGATATTCTGTACGGTTCTCAAATGCGACCTTCGCTGTTACTTCTACCCAGCTGCCCTCTTTGATATGAGGTGCATAATCGCTTCTGCACACGTATCCAAGGAAAGTGGTATCATCTGCGCAGCAGGTCATTGCCACACGTCCCGGAACAAAGAATTTGCTTCCCATTCCACGTGGTTTCATGACACGTCCTTTAAAGCGGACAATTTTGTCTACATATTTATCCGGATTATCCATGGCATCCACAAACCAGATACCATAATCTTCCGGTGGAATCTCAATGATCGGTGCATTGATATCAAACGGCATCTCATCCTGGAAAATGTCATCCATCTCGCCCTCTTCATTTTCAAAGATAACCTCTGCACTCTGATTTGCGACCTTGATCCCTCGTCTGTATGCAGGAAGCGGATCTCCCTCTTTACAGCGGTTAAATACAACCATATCTGTATTTCTGATCATATCCATGAACAGAGATTTCATGTTTGCCATATAAACCTGATAGGTTGTTGCATCCACACAGGTAATCTCCTGCTCAATGCCCCAGCCTTCCGGAAGCTCCATCTGCTCAAACTTACTTACAAGCCACATTCCGTTGTACTCGATCACAACACGCTCCGGCTGATGGATGATATCCATGGCAGCCAGACGCTGTGGTGTCAGATCTTCTTCATCCTCGATCACTTCCACAACTGTGTTTGTAAGTTTCAGTTTATCCATATCATATTCTTCTTCGCCTTCTTCGCAAAGGATCAACAGAGTTTTGCCGTCAATGGCAAAATACTCCTGCTGCAATGTAAAATCCAGGAAAGTAGTCTTTCCGCTTTCCAGGAATCCCGTAACCAAATAAATGGGAACTCTGATATCATCCATCATATAATTTATTCCTTTATCTTTATTCTGATTCTGTTATTATCTGCCGAAATCGTTCAGTCTCGCATCTATGACACAGGATTTCATGCTCCGATGAGCTGAATCCAGATGCAGTATTTTAGAGGATTGCCATAAATCGTTGCTTCCTTATGATCATTATGCAAGCCCAAATAATTCTGCAAGTTTATCTTCTTTCAGTTTGGAGCCGATCACGCAGAGACGGCCTGTGTATTCCGGTGCACCTTCACGGATTTCTGTTTCCTCCGGAACCATGTCAAAATAAATCCATGTTCCGTCTTCTGCAGGAAGCATTCCCTTTGCACGAAGAATAATACCGTAATCTTCAGAAGCGGAAAGAGCCTCAAGCATCTTCTCAAGACCTTCTCTTGTGTATTTCTTAATCGTCTCACGTCCCCAGCTTGTAAATACCTCATCTGCGTGATGATGGTGATGATCATGATGATCATGTCCACAGCCGCATTCATGGTCGTGGTCATGGTGATGATGCTCATGTTCCTCATGATCATGTCCACAGCCGCATTCATGGTCGTGGTGATGATGTTCATGTTCTTCGTGATCATGTCCACAGCCACATTCATGATCATGGTCGTGATCGTGATGATGATGCTCTCCATGTTCATGTACATGTCCGCACTCCGGGCATACCTCTTCCTCAGACATCAGTTCTTCCTCAAGAGATACCGGTTTCTCCATAACCTCAAGGATTTTCTTTCCGTCCAGTTTCTCAATCGGAGTGGTGATGATAGCAGCTTTCGCATTAATTCCACGAAGAAGTTCCATTGCCTGCTGTGCTTTCTTCTCATCAATGATATCTGTACGGCTCATGATGATCGCACCTGCATATTCAACCTGATTATCAAAGAACTCACCAAAGTTTCTCATATACATTTTGCACTTCTTTGCATCAACTACAGTTGTATAGCTGTTCAGAACGATATCCACATCTCCCTGAACACCCTGTACTGCCTTGATAACATCTGAAAGTTTACCAACACCTGATGGCTCGATCAGGATTCTGTCCGGATGATATTTGTCCACAACCTCTTTCAGAGAAGTGCCGAAATCTCCCACTAATGAACAGCAGATACATCCGGAATTCATTTCCCGGATCTGGATTCCCGCTTCCTTCAAGAAACCACCGTCAATACCAATCTCACCAAATTCGTTCTCAATCAGTACAACCTGCTCATCTGCATAAGCCTCTTTCAGAAGTTTCTTAATCAATGTAGTTTTACCGGCTCCAAGGAAACCGGAAATAATATCAATCTTAGTTGCCATTATCTTATTTCTCCTCTTCGTTTAGATTTATATTTCTAAATAACCGCCATATAGCCGTCATTTTTTATATTCTGCCATTTTTATGAACAAACAGAATAACTTTTGGAACTGCCATCATTATCTGTCTGTTTATATATTTACCTGTAACGTACTCATTATACATAAGATGTCCAATGTATTCAAGTCTGCCATCAACGCACTTTAACCAGGGAACGCCTGTGCCCCCTGGTTTATAAATATCCTGCAACTGTTCAATACCATCAGAACAACCTGCCTGTTCACATCAAAGAAAGGGGCATGATCCACCATCATGCCCCCACCTGTATACACTAATGATCAACCGTTGATCATAAAGCTCATTAATTTATCAATATCGTCTTTCTCATAAGCAACGATCTCAAGTTCCGGAATCTCTCCGCCTGAGAAAATGTTTGCCAGAGATACATACTGGGATAATTTAGATTTAAGGTTCAGTCTGTCACCTTCGCCTGTTACTAATTCTACTCTGCCTTCGCAGCTGTCAACTACAGAAAAAAATTTATCGATGTCTTTAATGTTAGATACTTTCATGTTCATTCTCCTTTCAACATGGAAACCATTATTCTCTCTATTCCTTGTGTTCGCGATAATTATAACGCAGATAAATTTCAAAAGCAATTATTTATATTTCACGAATTTTTCATATATTATCATGCTTACTCTGCAATATTGTCAAATAAATAACATACCCCTGACAATAATTCTCTCAGATATTTACATATATCCCGAAATCATCCCGAAAAATTAATATGTAAAAATCGCAACCCCATAAGCCGGCAATGGATATGCGAAGGAAAACTCTCTGTTATCACATTCCTGTTTCACTGCCTTAAATGTCTTTGGCTGCTCCAGAAGTCCATTCTCGTCCATGATCAGCTTGTACTGTTTTTTCTTCGGAACACCAACTCTGTAATCCGGACGATCAACAGGTGTAAAGTTAACTATGTAAAGAATATTGTTTCTCTTTGTAGGAGACTTTCTCACAAAGCTGAAAATACTTCTGTCCCCGTCATCCGCATTGATCCACTCAAATCCTTCCGGATTATTATCACCGGCATAAAGTGCCGGATATTTCTTATAAATAGTCAGGAGATCATGCACATAATTCTGAAGTTCCTTGTGTGGCTCTTCATTCAGAAGGAACCAGTCAAGTTCTCTCTCCTCACTCCATTCACGAAGCTGTCCGAATTCCTGTCCCATAAACAGAAGCTTCTTACCCGGATGGCAGTTCATAAATGAATAGGCAGCCTTTAAATTCTTGAATTTGTCCGGTAATTCTCCCGGCATCTTCTCAAGCATGGAGCATTTCAGATGAACCACCTCATCATGAGAAAGAACTAATACATATCTCTCACTGTATGCATATGACATGGAGAAAGTCATCTTATTATGATTAAATTTACGGAAATACGGATCCAGCTTCATATATTCCAGGAAGTCATTCATCCATCCCATATTCCACTTCAGACTAAAACCAAGTCCGTCCTTCTCTGCATCCCCTGTAACCATCGGCCATGCAGTAGATTCCTCAGCGATCATCACAGTTCCATGATTCCTTCCAAGAACTACTGTATTCAGATGCTTAAAGAATTCAATAGCCTCCAGATTCTGATTTCCGCCATATTTATTTGCGATCCATTCTCCATCCTTCTTACCATAATCAAGATAAAGCATGGAAGCAACAGCATCCACACGAAGTCCGTCTACGTGGCACTCCTCCACCCAGTAAAGGGCATTTGCGATCAGAAAGTTCTTAACCTCCGGGCGTCCGTAATTATAAATCTTGGTACCCCAGTCCGGATGTTCTCCCTGTCTCGGATCAGCGTGCTCATACACTGCGGTTCCGTCAAAGTTCGCAAGACCATGGGCATCTTTCGGGAAATGTGCAGGTACCCAGTCAAGGATAACTCCAATCTTATTCTGATGTAAATAATCCACCATATACTTGAAATCCTGCGGCGTTCCATATCTGGAAGTCGGTGCATAATATCCGGTCACCTGATATCCCCAGGAACCGTCAAAAGGATGCTCTGCGATTCCCATAAGCTCTACATGGGTATATCCCATTTCCTTCACATAAGCTGCCAGGGCATGTGCAAATTCTCTATAGTTATAAAATCCTTTTTCATTTTCCTCTGACTGCGGATGCTTCTTCCATGAACCCGGATGAACCTCATAGATTGCCATAGGCTCTACCTGCTCATCAAACTTCTCTCTGTTCTTGATCCATGTGGCATCCTTCCATTTATAGTCTGTGATATCTGTGATCCTGGAGGCTGTACCCGGACGGAGTTCAGCTTCATTTGCATAGGGATCTGCCTTATAAAGCTTCTCTCCATGCGCACCCACGATAAAGAATTTATACAGCTGTCCGATCTTTGCCCCCGGAATAAATACCTCATAAACACCGATCGGACCAACCTTCTCCATCGGGTTTGCTTCTTCCTCCCAGTCATTAAATTCACCGATTACAGAAACAGACTGTGCATTCGGCGCCCAGACCGCAAAATATACACCCTTTTTTCGTCTGTATGTAGTCGGATGGGCACCCAGTTTCTTATATACTTCATAATTGGTTCCCTGTCCAAATAAATATTGATCCAAATCCGTAAATTTCATACTCACACCCATCTGGAGTCCTCCCTTAACTTCGGTTTCTATCTTTTTTACAGATACTGATTCCATAAAATAATGCCGTAACAGAATCTCTTACATTGCTGTTCACTCTCTTCTCAGTAACGTAGCCAAAATTCATTCCAGATTGCCTGCGGCAATGGAATTTTGGCGTATGAACAGGAACTATCTTACAGCAAGTTCAATCAGGAATACGAACTGACTTTTAGTCATTCTATAAGCCTTATTATACCAACGGACATTCCATACGTCAATTAAAAATATGTGTATATTTAACAATTTTTTCATATATTTTATGTGTTTTTTGTAAGAAACATAAAGAGCAAAGAAGTACCATTGCTCTCTTCTTTGCTCTTTCGTATATTCATAATTCTTCTGTATGATCCACACTGCAGGATTGCATATGTTTTTTATTCCGTTCCATCTCCGTAATCTACAGAATCATCGCTGTAATCTTCCGAATCATCTGAACTTCCATCATCATAACTTCCGTCATCCGAACTTCCATCATCATAACTTCCATCGTCTGAACTTCCATCCGAATAATCCCCGCTTCCATCTGAGGAATCTGTGCTTCCGTCAGAAGAGTCTGCACTTGCATCAGATGTACCATCTGTTCCGTCTGTGGAAGCTGCTGCATCAGAACCGCCCTGATATCCCGGCACACCTCCATTACTGAGTGTGCTCGGCCAGAAATCCACATAACATGCATTCTGTAAGGTCACATTCTTGGCTTCTGCCATCTCACTTACCGTTACAAGTTTATATCCCTGTGCAATAAGATCCGGTATCAGTCTCAGAGCAGCCTTTACAGATGGTTCATGAATATCATGCATCAGGATGATAGTTCCATCTGTCAGATCTCCATTCATTACTGCACTGTAATCTGCATCTGCATCCAAAAGTTTCCAGTCTTCTGTGTCCAGTGACCACATAAAGAACGGCTTATTTACAGTATTATAAATATCTGAATTTCCGTCCCCGTAAGGTGCACGTGCCACACTCGCAGCCTGGCCACATGCCTGAATCAATGCATCATCTGTATCAGAGAACTGCTTTGCAACTGCGTCAAGATCAATTGTCGTCAACTGTGTATGATCCCATGAATGACTTCCAATCTCACAGCCAAGTTCCAGCATACGTTTTGGCGCATCCGGATATGAACTGACATTCTGACCAAGCATAAAGAATGTTGCATGAGCATTATTCTGTTCCAGACAATCCAGCAGTTCATCTGTATACTCTCCCGGACCATCATCAAAAGTCAGTGCCAGCATCGGACGTACCTTACTCGGATCATAAGATCCGTCTTCATTAAAGTAATAATCCTTCACTCCCTTTTCTACCCATCCTGTCTGTATATATCCGTTTTCGTCAAAAGAATAGGTAACACCATCTATATCCTGAAATCCATTTGAAAAATATGTACCATCTGTATTCTGATACCACTTTCCGTTAGCATCCTCATGCCATCCGGCTGTCATCGCGGCAACCTTATCTGTATCTGATTTACCCTTCAATGGCTGTCTCACTGCAGCATCAGAATTTGCCTGAACTTCCTCTGTATCTGCCTGAGCCTGTACAGTCTGATCACTGTTTCCGCCTCCGGCTACATGATGTGCGATCGGAATAATAATTCCTCTCACCATAAACACCACCGCCAGAATCATGCCAATAACACAAAGTCCGATTTTTGTATAATGCCTGATCATCATCTGGCGTTTTTTTCTGCGCATTCTTTCGCGCAACACCCTCTTATCCATGGTTTCCTTTCCCCGCTTCTTTTTGTTAATTAGTCCCTGACAGCGTACATCACAGTACGGAGTAATCCACTTTTATCAATAATCATAACTCATTTATCAGGTAAATACAATGCCAATTATTCACTCTGATCAACATCTTCCGTACCTAATTCCTCTTCCAGATTCTCATCTACATCTGAATTGTCCTGTCCGGAATCATCAGTATCTTCATCTGATACATTCTGATCACTGTCCTGTTCTGCATTTTCTGCCGCAGCATCTGCATCATCTGCCAGCACATCACCGTTTGCGACTTTCTCACTCACACTCGCATTTTTTATAATGAACTCCTCCACTCTGAGAAGTCCGACTGATTCATCTACATAATCCTGTCCGTAAGTTCCAACCAGCTCTGCAATACTGGAAACACCCATCTGTTCTACCAGTTTATCCTGCAGCTGAAGGCTCTCTTTGTCGTCAAGTGACAATCCCTCTGCATCCATAATCCCCTGCACGATCAGGTTCTGCTTAACCTTACCCTCTGCATACTGCTGACATTGTTCATCAAAATCATCCTGCGAAATACCCTGACTGTCTGTAAACTCTTCCAGAGTCATGTCGGCCTGTTTTGCATAAACTTCCATACTCTTCTTAAATTCAGAAACAGCCTTATCCACATCTTCCTGTGGGTATTCTTTTACTTCAGAGTTCTCAAGCACTGTACTCCATGCAGTATTCTTAAGAACCTCCTGCGCAGATTCCTTTGCGTTTTTCTCAAGTTCACTGCGAATACTCTCACGATAATCATCTACTGTTGTATAATCAGTGTTCTTTGCAACCCATTCATCTGTAAGTTCTCCTTCACGCCGCACGTTCTGCACCGTAACCTTGTATATAACTTCCTTACCTGCCAGAGTTTCGTCTGCATAGTCTGACGGAAAATCAATTTTAATCTCCTTTGTGTCACCCTTTTTCATCCCGATCACACCATTTTCAAATTCCTCAAACATCTGTCCGTCGCCGATCACAAAGTCATAGTTATTGGCAGTACCGCCGTCAAAAGTCTGTCCGTCTTTAGTGCCTGTATAATTTACAGTCACCAGATCCCCTTCTTTTGCCGCATCAGATACAGGTTCTGCCTTATCTTTCAGATTCTCATCGATCTGCGCCTGTACATCATCATCAGTGATCGCATCCACCGTATTGTCCAGAGTCAGTCCTTTATATTCTCCGATCGTAATATATTTCTCTACATTCTCAACAGACACAAGACGCGTAGTTCCTGTCTCTGCTTTCTTCCCGTCAGCAGCTCCTTCGGTCTTTGTACCGTCTGTGATAACAGCACCGCCATTGCCACACGCAGATGCTGTCAGTGCAAAACAAACCGCAAGCATGGCAAGATATATTTTTTTCTTCATAATAATCAATACTCCCTTCTACATTCCAGGTACCGGAGTTGGTCTTGAAGAATCCCATACTTCCGATACATCAAAAAGATCACTGAGCATTTCCGGATTATAATACATTCTGTATCCATCCAGATTTCTTCTTCCCTGTCGAAAATAATCATCTGTAATCTGTACAAAATACTGACTGGAATCTACATTACAGAAATAGCGGTATCCCTGACTCTTATAAAACTCATATTTCTCATTGTCTGCCGAATATCCTTCCCAGCTTCCGATATCCGCACCAAATGCAAAAATGATCATATCTGTTTCTCCAAGTATGGGAGCCACATATTTCTTCCATTTTTTATCATCTCTTTTCAGATCATCCAGAGAAGTGGCAGCCACATCCTTATGTCCCCATGTATGGCTTGCAAATTCCCAGCCTTCTGCCTTCATAGCCTTAGCTACCTTTTTTGCATTTTTCACTTCCTGCTTATAGTTAAAATCCGGATGATCTTCCAGGAATTTTTTCTGATCATCCTGCAGTTTTTTTCCGGTCTTATATGCAATATCCGTACGATATCCCAGAACACCGTCATAACCTGTCATTGCAAGGATTCCCTTTCTTCCATGATAGGAAAAATCCGGATGTTCTTTTACAAAAGTATCGATCAGCGGAACCATATCATAATCCCCTGTGGAAACACTTCCGTCATCCTCAATATATTCGTTCTTGACCTCACCATTGGAATCCACTACAAGTTTCGATGCGAAACCATCTCCGTCCATATAGTGATAATAACTCACATCATCCTGAGAAAGCACAAATGGAATTTTTCCCGGCGGCAGCATAATACTGCCTCTGGACATAGTTCCGTCCTCATTGATAACCGCCATGTCGTGCGGACTGACCATGACATATCCCTTATCATACATACTCTGTATGATTTTGTTAAACTCATCAATTGTTGTCATATACTGGTTATATCCATTACTGTCTGAATCCCCGTCAAATGCTCTGGCAGTGTCTTTGATCAGTGTATGGAAGAACACGTGCGTGATCTGCTCCAGCGGATATTCTGTACAGGTGGCTTTCGTATTTTCGTAATCCGAAACTGCACTCTGCATATCCGTATTACTTTCGTAATCCGGCTGACTCTTAAGCAGTTCTATGGCGCCATCATAATCATACTGTACAGCCATAAGTGCTGCCTGCTCCATAGGATTTTCCTGTTTCTCATCTGCCTCTTCTGTATCTTCGTTGTCAGTCTGCTCTCCCTCATTCAGACCATCATCCTGCTGTGTATCTTCTGTACTTTTCTCTGTATCAGCATCCTGTTCATCAATTGTCTGCTGTTCTGTTTTTTTCTCAGTTTCCGCATTTTCAGCTCTGGAACTCAGAAATGGAATATCCTGTTCAAACGGAATGAGCCCACATCCGCTTACTCCTAACGAAATACTCAAAATAGCTGCTGTTACACATGCTATCCTTTTTCTCATATATTGTCCCCTTTCAGTTATGCACAGAGATCATACTCACCCCATAGTTGGAACCGGCACCGGTCTGGAGGAATCAAACACAGACTGTGCATCAAACAGATCTGAGAGAAGTTCCGGATTATAGTACATTCTGTATCCGTCCAGATTTCTTCTTCCCTGCCGGAAATAATTACTGCGGATCTGCACAAAATACTGGCTTGAATCCACATTACAGTAATAATTATAGCCCTGGCTCTTAAGATATTCGAACTTCTCCCCCGAATAATCTTCAACACTGGTAAGATCTGCTCCAAATGCAAAAATAATAATATCTGTTCCGCCTATCAGAGGATCAACATTCTCTTTAAACTTCTGTGTATCTGCCTGTAATCTCTCCAGACTGATCTGACTTACATTCTGATGTCCCCATGTGTGGCTTGCAAACAGCCAGCCTTCATCTTTCATAGCCTGCGCTACTCTGGCTGCATTTTCTCTCTCTGTATTCAGATTAAAATCCGGATGCTCATCCAGCCATTTTACTTTATCTGCATCCAGATCATCCGGACGGGTTTCATAACTGCTGTCTGTGCGATAACCAAGAATTCCATTGTAACCGGTAAGGGCAACAATTCCTTTAGCACCTCTGTAAGAAAAATCAGGATGTTCCTCTACAAAACGATCGATCAGAGGAACCATATCATAATCGCCTACAGAAATACTGCCATCATCTTCCACATATTCATTGCGGATTTTTCCTTCCTCATCTACGATAAGTTTGGTTGCAAATCCGTCCCCGTCCATATAATGATAATAACACACATCATCCTGCGAAAGCACAAACGGTACTTTACCCGGAGGAAGGAGAATCTCCCCTGCATTCATATTCCCATTTTCATCCGCTGTCGCCATGTCATAAATGCTGACCATGACATATCCCTTATCATACATGCTCTGAGTAATCTGGTTAAATTCATCAATCGTTGTCATAACCTGATCGTAATCTCCTGACTTGTAATCCCCGTCAAAAGCCTTACCGGTATCTTTGATCAGAGTATGATAAAAGACGTGTGTCACCTGGTCTAACGGCCAGGAAACGCAGGATTCCTTCTTTTTCTGATAAACCTTAACCGCATGCTGAAACTTCTCACTTGTCTGATAAGTCTCACTGTTTTGCAGCATACTTATGGCTTTATCATAATCATACTGTTTTGCAGCATACTTTGCCTGCCTGTAAAGAGTTTTGTCCTCTTCACTCAGTCCATCTGTATCCTGAACTTCAGGTGTCACCGCATTCTCAGCTTCTACCTCTGCATTTGTCTGCTGAGCTGTTTTTTCTTCTTCTGTTTTCCTGTCTGCAGATTTCACCATCTGCGCAATCTTAACCTGCTGCTCACTGACAAAATTCTGCAGTTCTTCCCCGTAAAATCCTATTCCAATCCCAATTGCAGCGGCTGCCGCCACCACTATGCAGCCTGCAATACGCAGTCTTTTTTTTCTGCGGCGAAGTTTATTGCGGCGTTCCAGTCTGGCTGCCCTACGGGCTTCATAAGCTTTATTATCATCAAAAAAGAAATCTTCGTCCTCGCTTGCTGCCGGAGGTTCTTCGTTTATCTCTTCTGTATTTGGTTTTTCTTCATTTAGTTTTTCTACATTTGGTTTTTCTGCATTTGGTTTTTCTGCATTTAGCTCTTCTGCATTTTGTTCTTCTGCATTTAGTTCTTCTGCATTTAGCTCTTCTGCATTTGTCTTTTCTGTATTTACTTTTTCCTTATCTGAAAGTCGCTCCTCTTTCTTCTCAGAGTCGGGCTTTAATTCGCTCATGCTTTTCTCCTTTTTATCATATCCGTTTTTTACGCACGAATTGTTCTGTCGCAAAACAACTCCTCAATTCCCGTTACATATATTATAACCACACATCATGATTCCATCCTGTAAAAATGGCTTTAACTGTTCCGCATATTTCCCACTACTGTTCGCTCCGGCAAATATTGTCGCATTACAGTTTTGCTACAATTATAACCTTTCATAATGTAAATTTCTACCGCTTTCCATCCATTAATTCTTTTTTTGCAATTGCGTTTTACCTTATTTAATGATAAAATAATTTTTATGCAATGGACTGTCCGTACCAACAGTCCCTGTGAAAACACATACATTAGGGAGGATGCAAATGAGTACAGTAACAATAGTCCTTCTGGTCATTCTTGTTATCCTGATCGCTGCACTGATCGGTTTATATTTCTTCGGAAAAAAAGCCCAGAAGAAACAGGAAGAACAGCAGGCTCAGATTGAAGCAACTAAACAAACCGTTTCCATGCTGGTTATCGATAAAAAGAGGATGCCACTGAAAGAATCCGGACTTCCTCAGATGGTAATTGAACAGACACCTAAACTTATGCGCCGTTCCAAGCTTCCAATCGTTAAAGCTAAAATCGGACCAAAGATTGCGATCATGATCGCAGATGAGAAGGTTTTCGACCTGATCCCGCTTAAGAAAGAAATCAAAGCCGAAGTAAGCGGTCTTTATATTGTAGGCGTAAAAGGAATCCGCGGTTCCCTTCAGACACCGGCTCCCAAAAAGAAAGGTTTCTTTGCAAAATTCAGGAAAGACAAAACTGCCAGATAAATGCAGTCAGACATATAAACTAAAGGTCAGTGAATCGTGTCATCCATACACACAGATCACTGACCTTTTTCTGTTTTGATCAGACAGATATCTGCAGCGAAGCAGAGAACTTATCAGATCTGATCAAATTGTAAAATTCTTACAGTCCTTTGGCTGTGCCTTAATCGCAAGATAACAGTCTGCCACATGCTCCTGGTTCATATCAAGCGCATAATCCACTTTCATGTCAAGACCGCCATCACTCTCCTGCAGATTCAGATTCGTCGCCGCAATCCCCATTTCAATAGTTCCATAGGGAGTGGTATAGTAAGTCATATTCTTCTTACCCTGTTCAAAAACCATATGAACATTGACCACACCTTTCTTGCGGACCTCCATTCCCTTCCGGGAAATTTTTATGTAATTGACGGTAGGTTCTGCAAAATCCTCCATGACTTCCTCATAGCGCAGATAATGACTTCCGTTCCGGAAATAATACTGTCCCGGTACAACAATCTCCAGAGGTTCCTGTTCACCGTCTGCATCCATTA
>ERZ507033.734-NODE-734-length-13648-cov-5.734716_pt1 | contig 13648 bp, 15 predicted proteins | sample MGYA00512874_ERZ507033 | MGnify/ENA metagenome assembly ERZ507033
GTGTGCTCTTCCGATCTATACTTCTTCATTGCATTTTCCTCCGTTTCCTTGTGTTCCATGCGGATTTCTTGCGAATTATACTACACTATTTGCACAAAAATTGCAACCACAATTTGTGAATATCGCAGAAGGGAATTTCTCCGGGCGGGTGGGAGGTACCGTATATTTTGACAAAAAAGTGCCGCCGCGGCCAGGGGGGGTGTGCCGCGGCGGCAAAGACAGGGAGCGTTATTGGGCGGAGACATCCTCCGCTTCCTTTTCCAGCAGGGCCTTTTTGGCGGCCACGGCGGACTGGGCGCAGCCGTATTCCCAGTTCCACGGGTCTTTCCGGCAGACACCGTCGGCAAAAGGAACGAAGATGGACAGCAGGCCCACGGCGGCCAGGATCCAGCAGTACCACATACCGCCCACGATGGCGGCGGGGCTGGTGTGCAGGGCGTCGGAGGTCACGGTGGCGTTGGCCAGGGCGGCGGCGCTCAGCAGCTGCGCGCCGTAGGGGATGATGCCCTGGAACACGCAGGAGAACATATCCAGCAGAGAAGCGGTGCGGCGGGGGTCAACCTTGTACTCGTGAGAGACCTCACGGGCCATGTCGCCAGCCACGATGATAGCCACGGTGTTGTTAGCGGTAGCGCAGTCGCAGAGGGAGACCATAGCGGCAATGCCCACCTGAGCGGACTTGTTGCCCTTCATGACCTTGCCCAGCTTCTGGATGATCCACTCGATACCGCCGTTCTTGGAAATCAGCTCAGACATACCGCCGCACAGCAGGGTCAGGAAGAAGACCTCGTTCATGCCGCAGAAGCCGTTGTAAACAGCCTGAGCGAAACCGGCCAGATTGATAGCGCCGGTGGCGATGCCCACGATGCCGGCAGCGAAGATGCCGAGGGTCAGCACCAGGAACACGTTCATGCCCACCAGAGCCAGAATGAGAACCAGCAGATAGGGAATGACCTTGATGAAGCTGTAGGACAGGTCGCCCACAGCGGTCACGGTCTCGGGAATGATCATCATGATCTGGTCGATGAGGTGGATGCCCCAGTCATACAGCATGCCGCCGCCGTGCTTCTTCACACCGCGCCAGTCGCTCGGAATGCCGCGCGAGCCGTGGATGCGGGATTCGATGTTGAGAAGCTCGCCGATCTCCCCGCTGTTTGCCACCTGCTTCATCGCAAGATAATCGACGTCCCAGCGGCGGTTCTGATGCACGGTGAACAGCTTTTGGTTCTTCTCTGCGGCGGCGATCATTTCGTCAAGCTCCGCCACCGACAGCGCCACCGGCTTTTCGCAGATGACGTTTTTCCCGGCGTTCAGCGCTTTCACGACGACGTCCTTGTGGGAGTCGTTCGGGATCGCCACGGTTATGAGATCCACCCGCTCGTCGGCAAGCACGTCGGCAAGCGTTTCATAGGCAAAAATGCCCTTTTCGCGGGCAGCTTCGCGCCGCTCGGGGAGAATGTCATAAATGCCCAAAAGGTTGACAACATCGCTTTCCAGTGCGTGCCGCACATGGAAGCCGCCGCCCATGCCGCCGTAGCCCACGACGACGAGATTGCATTTTTTCATAGAAAGTGCCCCTCTTATGCCCACCACATGGCAGCAGGCTGTTCGTTGATGATAACTTCCTTGAGGAAGGAGATAGCTTTTTCCAGCCCCTCTTTGACCGACATGAGACCGTCCTCATGCTCGATGCTGACCGCGCCGTCATAGCCGATCATGCGCAGCGTGGAGATCATGTCCTTCCACATGTTCATGTCGGAGCCGTAGCCGATGGTGCGGAACACCCAGCTGCGATCCAGCAGATCGCCGTAGGATCCGGTGTCGAGGACGCCGTTTTTCGCCTTGTTGTAGGGGTCGACCTTGGTGTCCTTGGCGTGGAAATGATACACAGCACCCTTCAGCTCGCGCAGCGCCGCGACAGGATCCATGCCCTGCCAGATGAGGTGGCTCGGATCGAAGTTTGCGCCGAGCTCGGGGCCGACGGCCTCGCGTATTTTGAGCATACTCTCGGTGTTGTAGACGCAGAAGCCGGGATGAAGCTCGAAGGCTATCTTGTCAACGCCGTGTTCCTTGGCGAAGGCGACGGTCTTTGTCCAATAGGGAATGAGAACCTCGTTCCACTGCCACTCGAGTATCTCGGAGAAGTCATTCGGCCAGGGGCAGACGACCCAGTTGGGATATTTCGAATTTTCCGAGTCGCCGGGGCAGCCGGAGAAGGTGTTTATCTGATGAATACCGAGCTTTTCGGCGAGAAGAATCGTGTTCTTTATCGTCCTGTCGAAGTCGGCTGCTATGGCCTTGTTCGGGTGGATAGGGTTGCCGTGACAGCTGAGCGCGCTTATTTCAAGGCCGCTGTCGGCGACGGTGGACTTAAAGGTGCTCAGAGCCGAGGGGTCGGCGAGCAGGGTGTCGGGGTCGGCGTGGGAGTTGCCGGGATAGCCGCCGCAGCCTATCTCGACCATCTCAAGACCTTTGGATTTGAAATAACCGAGTGCCTCTTCGAGCGGAAGATTGCCTAAAAGGCAGGTGAATACGCCTAACTTCATTTTTTATCTCTCCTTTAAAAATCAGATGATGGATTTAAGATATTTTATGCTCCTGCCGATGTCGTCAAGACCGTTCGGCACGGGGTCATCGTTTTCAACTATCAGCCATTCCATGCCTATCTCCTTTGCGGCGCGGACAACCTCGCGGATATCGCACTCGCCCTCGCCGAGAGCCTTGGGAGTGTGGCCTATTCCGTCCTTGACATGGAGCTGAGCTATCCTGTCGCGGTTTTCGGTGATGAGCTTGTAGTTATCCTGACCGGCGGCGAAGCTCCAATAGGTGTCTATCTCGAGATGAGCGGCTTTCTTCAGCTCATCAAACGGGATAACGCCGTCGGAAATCGGCTCGAACTCCGAGCAGTGGTTGTGATAATAGACGCTCATGCCGATTTTTGCCGCCCGCTCGTCCGCCGCTTTCAGCTCGGCGCAGGTCGCCTTGAGCTCCTCGGGAGTCTCGTGGTCGGCGCCGCCCATGCCCATGGTTTTCATGCCGAGAGTGCGGCAAAACGCCGCTGTTTCGTCGAAGTTTTCGGGCGAGTAGCTCTCAATGGCGATGTGCGTACCGACGGCGACGAGCCCGGCGGAGTCGAGCGCCGCGCGCAGAGTCTCTGCATCAACGCCGAAATATCCGGCAAATTCAACGCCGTCATAGCCGAGAGCCTTTATCTTCGGGAGAATGGCAAGAAGCTCCTCGCCGCTGCCCTTTATAATGTCTCGAAGGCTGTAAAGCTGAACTGCAATTTTCATATTTTTCACTCCTGTCGGGGATTAATTTAAAGGCCGATTATCGCCGCACACAAACCGCCGCAGAGATACGCAAAGAAGCAAAAGGTGTGCTGTGTGCGTGATATGATACAACGTATTTTGAGTAAGATTGCGTGCAGTGGCTGTGCCGCGAGGGGCGCAGTGTATGCCGATACTCAAGCCCCTCGCGGGGCAGTCAATGTGCGTGATATGATTCAACGCATTTTGAGTAAGATTGCGTGCAGTGTGAGTTTTTTGCGACTGCCGCGTATCGAGATACGCAAAGGAGCAAAAGGCTCGCAATGTGCGTGATATTACTCAAAATAAAAAGGTTTGCCTTGTTTGGCGGATTCATATATTCCTTCGAGTATCTGCGTTACAACGAGTGCCTGCTCCGGCTTGGTGCTGACCTCAGTGTCGTTGATGATAGCATCGATAAAGGCGCGGGCTTCAAGCTCGGAGGGGTCGTCGGTCGCGCCCTCGAAAAATGCGGCTCCGCCGGCCTCAAAGTTCGGAGTCTCGATGCACTGGCGACCGTACTTGACATAGTTCAAGTGAAGTCCGCCGCGCATATCCGCGCCCGCCTTGTCGCCGCAGAGATATGTGACGGCCTCGTTGGGGTCGGCAATATTGAGAGCCCAGCTCGCTTCGACGGATATAGTCGCGCCGTTTTCCATGGTGACAAAACCGAAGGCCGAATCCTCGACGGTGTACTGCGCGGGATCCCATTCGCCCCATGCGTTGCCGGAGCGCTTCTGATCCCCGAGCTTTTTGTAGACGTTGCCGACTACCATCTTGGGCTTGTAGTTGTTCATCATCCAAAGGGTGAGGTCGAGCGCGTGGGTGCCGATATCGATAAGCGGACCGCCGCCCTGCTCGTACTCGTTGAGGAAAACGCCCCAGGTCGGAACCGCTCTGCGGCGCAGGGCGATGGCGCGGCCGTAATAAATATCGCCGAGGTCGCCGTTGTCGCACGCCTCCTTGAGATAGAGCGAATCAGCTCTCCAGCGCTGCTGATAGCCGATAGTCAGCTTCTTGCCGGTGCGCTGCGCGGTCTCGTACATCTTCTTTGCCTCGGCATAGGTCTTTGCCATGGGCTTTTCGCACATAACGTGCTTGCCCGCCTCGAGCGCATCCACCGTTATAAACGAATGCGAGCGGTTGGGGGTGCAGACATGGACGCTCTCTATGCTCTCATCCTCGAGCAGCTCTCTGTAATCGGTATAGACCTTTGCGCCCTCGACGCCGAACTCCTTTGCGGCCTTTACCGCTCTCTCCTCGATGATATCGCAGAAAGCGACCATCTCGGCCTCTTCGATCTTTTTAAGTGCGGGCATATGCTTGCCGTTGGCGATGCCGCCGCAGCCGATAATGCCTATTCTTACCTTTCTTTCCATATTGCCTCTCCTGTCCTTTATTCCGTATATTTAAGGTATATTAATATATCCCTTCTTTATCAGTTTAATTATAAACAATTGGATAAATAGTTCAAGAATAACCGCCGATTCTTTCGCCGCGAGAATGACGAAATTTCAGCCGCATATTTGGGCAAAGTACACAAAAGACAAAAAACACTTTCCGGGAAAATGTCGCACGGGACTAAACTCTTAACAAAAACAATTTTGATTATTAAGACTCTGTTCACAGGGGCTTAACAAAACTCGGGTATCATATAGTTGCACACAAGGACAGGGAGCCGCACCCTGCAGTGTGCGGTGCCTGAGTTCGTCAGGCATCACCCCTCCTCAAACCAGATGCTAAAAGTTGCATCGAACCCCTCATTACGAAAGGGCGCTCGCCGAAAGGCGGGCGTCTTTTCGTTTTTATTTTTCATAAATTTTGCCTTGCGCATAAAGCGCGGCGGCACGGTCAAAAATAGGAATGAAAAAACACCGTGACACCGCACGCGGAGAAACGAGGCAGATATGATAGACAATTCATTCAACAAAAAGAGCTTTTTAAAATCAAAAGGAATATACGTCCTCGCGGCGCTGTGCATTCTTGCGGCGGGCGCGGGAGTCTGGGGCGCCGTGCACGTATCCAAAGCGCCGGGCAAGGTCGACACCTCCGAGCAGTCCTCAAGGCAATACAATATAGACTATCTCGTCCCGTCGGAGACGCCGACACAGGCGAACAACCCCGTAAAGAACGTCCCCGACGACAGAACCACCGCCCCCGCACAGACGACAAAGGAGGACGACGGCAAAAATACGCCCTACACCGGCAGCTATGCCCTGCCGATGGGCACGGACATCCGTAAGGATTACAGCGCGGACGAGATGGTGAAGAACAAGACTACGAACGACTGGAGAGTTCACAACGGCATCGATTTCGGCGGCGCAAAGGGTAACGACGTTATCGCCATACAAAACGGGCGCGTCACCAAAGTCTATTCCGACCCGCTCTGGGGCAACGTGGTTGAGATAGACCACGGAAAGGGGCTTGTGGCGCGGTACTGCGGGCTTGCGGACAAAAATCTGCCCAAGGAGGGCGACGAGGTGGAGCAGTTTGACTGCATAGGCACTTTGGGCATCGTCCCCGTCGAGGCGGCGGACGGGACGCACCTGCACTTCACCGTGGCCGTAAACGGCAAGACGGCAGACCCGCTCGAGGTGATGAACAAATTGGGCTCGGGAGACAGCCAAAAGACGAAAGCGGATTCGGGCGAATGAGTGCCCGACGCAATCAGCGGCAGCGGGGCGCCGCAGCCGCCGACTCTATAGTTAACAGCAATTCAAAAATCGGCATTATTCTTATGCTCATTCTGCCGGGTCTGCGAATAAACGCAGATCCGGTTTGTCTATTCTAACTCAAAAATACATATAAAAATTATCTCATTTGCTCATTGATTTTTAGTCATATTAGTTATATAATAGTCACGTCTAAGATATATTTCACTCGCACAGAGTAGAGAAAGGATTGAAACGAGTCATGAGTAAGAAAATCAAGGCTTTGCTCGCCGTTGTGCTCTGCGCGGCGATGCTTATAGCCGCGGCGTCGCCCGCTTTTGCGGCAGTCGACGGCAACGGTGTTCTGCGCTTCAACAAGGACGGAAAGCTCAAGATAATGCAGATTTCCGACACGCAGGATATCGACATACCGAGAGAAGCCATGATAATGTTCATGGAAAAAGCTCTCGACGCAGAGAAGCCCGACCTCGTCGTATTTACAGGCGACCAGATAGCGGGCGGCAAAATCAAGACCGCAGAGGGAGTCTATGCCGGAATAAAGGCGATACTCAAGCCCGTTACGGACAGAGGTATCCCCTTCACCTTCGTTTTCGGCAACCACGATACCGATGAGGGCTGCCCCGTCAGCCGCGACGAGCAGTTCGCATATTATCAGACGCTCCCCGGCTGCCTCGCTTATGACGCAGACCCCGAGCTTTACGGCAGCGGCACGCACAACCTGCCCATCTACGCCTCCAAGGGAAACGACATAAAGTTCAACCTTTGGCTCTTTGATTCGAACGACTATGACAGAGAAAACGGCGGCTACGACTATGTCCATCAGGATCAGATAGACTGGTATGTAAAAACCAGCGAGGAGCTTGAGAAAAAGGCGGGTCATCCCGTTCCCTCCATCGCGTTCCAGCATATTATAGTTCCCGAGGTTGCGGAGCTCCTCGTTGACTCCCCGTTCAAGGGCGAGACCGCGATAACCAAGAAGCTCAACGGACAGAACAAGCTCCTCATGCTCAAGCCCGGCAAAACCACCGGCACGATGCTCGAGTTCCCCTGCCCGTCGGATACAAACTCCGGTGAGTTCGCGGCATGGAAGTCGCGCGGCGACGTCATTGCGGCGTCCTTCGGCCACGACCACATCAACAACTTCATCGGCAACGTTGACGGCATCGACCTTGTCATGTGCCCCGGCGTTACCTTCCAGTCCTACGGCAGATACATAACCAGAGCTGTCCGCATTTTCGAGCTTGACGAAAACGATCCGTGGAGCTACAACACTCACCTCTACAAGTACACCGACGCTTTCGGCTGGGGTCTTTACAGCTGGTACATCGGCGCGAAGTACGGCCAGTCGCCCGCCATGTGGATTCCGATAATCCTCACGGCAGTGCTCGGCGTTGCAGCCGGAGTCGGAACTGTCGTTCTGATGAACAACATCATCATCGGTGCAACGGTTACGGCGGGAGTTATAGCGCTGATTTATTTCATAACGCATTCTCAGCAATAACGCCGTAATAATTTAAACAGACAGTCCCCCGCGGAACGAATCTGCGGGGGACTTTTTCATTGCGGTTCTGCGCGTCTTAAAATTTCTTTGGTGCAAATACACAAATTGAATTGTGTATTTTTGTAAATTGCAACAAAAATGTGTGATACTTCTTTAAGCCAATTAAATCAGTTGCTTTTTAAGTTACTATATTCCCGTAACACATTCCAATTTTTATTTGATATGGGTTATAAAAATTGGAAAGGAGACTTTTATTGCTTTTTATACAAATTTGCGCTTGATCAAATTTAACGTTCCGCTAAGGTGGTTTTACTATGAAAAAACAGTCCGCCGTCAAGATAATCCTTTATATACTCTACATTCTGAGCGGTGCATATACCGCTTTCGGTATTTTCAAATATTCATACCCACCCACTGCGGTTCGCGAGGCCGTGACGGGCTTTTTCGGCAAGCTCGGCGTGGATATCGGGGTTACCGGCTCCGAAATAATATACCACTTCTTTTGTCTTGCCTTTGCTGCCGTTTCAGTGATTGCATTCTTTTTTCTACTCAGAAAAGGATCCGAAACAAAAGAAATGTTTATCTCAGGCGCAGTCGTACTGATATTCACAGCGCTATATTTATTGGGTTACCTTATAACAAACAAATATATGCACATCTTTGAGTTTATAGGATATGTAATTTCATATCTCACTTTCGCCGTAATCTGCGGGAGAAAGGTATTTAAAAGAAGCGATAAATAAATCCAAATATTAAACGCGCCGCCGCAGAGAATATCTGCGGCTGCGCTTTTTGCATTTTGACCATGGTGCAAACGGATGGCTTTGACCGTTACCCTCGGTTTCTAAAGAGACACGAAGTGTGCTACATGGAAGCGTATCATAGATCTGCTCCATAGCCACGCCCTCACTGCGCCAGCGTTTCCCGGATAGCCGCCGTCCAAGCCCTCCCGGGTCTCCACTATTCCCGCCTTTTTCAGCACCGCCTGCACCCGGCGGACGCGGGTGGGATTGGTGCAGATGTTCTCCGCCAGCGCTTCGCTGCTGAGGGAGCGTCCACTGTGGCTCAGGCAGACCAGCGCATGGACGGCCAGATTAAAAGAACTGTCCACAATCATCCCTCCTTCACAAGCTCGTAGGGCCAGTCGATGACACCGCCGAGACGGTATGCGCTTTGTCCAAACTAGATGTCTACCAGAAGATCACGGTAGACCTGAAGATGGATGAGTTGGACGTGACTGCTGCGGAGACCAAGGCTACTTATGAAGAAATCCGGGAGTACGTCAAGGAGCACACCGGTCTGAACGTGAGCGACCTCTATATTGCACAGGTCAAGCGCAAGTGTGGCATCAAGGAGCGGCAGAACTACAACAAGCCTAAGGCTGAGAACCCCAAGCAGCTCAAGTGCCCGACGGAGAAGGAAAAGGCAATCCGGGAAGCGTTGAAGCATTTTAAGATGATTTGAAATAAAAAAATAGACGGATGTCTGTCAACTGGCAGACATCCGTCCGTTTTTATGATAATCTGTTATGATCGCAGTTCCTCAAGCAATGCCGTGCATCCTTCCAGTATATCCTGCCATGTGGATTCAAAATCTCCCGTGAACCATGGGTCTGCCACTTCACGGGGATGATCCGTATGCGCCATCAGCAGCGAGACTTTATGCTGTGGGTCACCGCCGACAAGCCGCAGAATGTCACACAGATTGCTTTCATCCATGCCAATCAGATGATCATACCGTGCATAATCCAGCCGGGTCATCTGCCGGGCGGTCTTGCCGTTGCAGTCGATGCCATGTTCTGCCAACTTCTGCCGCGCAGGAGGATAGACCGGATTTCCGATTTCCCATGCACTGGTGGCGGCTGATGCGATTTCAAATTGCTCGGAAAGTCCTGCCCTAGATACAAGGTCTTTCATCACATACTCTGCCATTGGGCTTCGGCAGATATTTCCGAGACAAATAAATAAGATCCTGGTCATGCCGGGTCGTTCTCCTTTTGGCTTACAAAAGTATAGCCACCGTGGGTAGTGCGGATAAAGCTGCCGCAGCCGGCAAGCTTCTTTCGCAGATTGGAAACGGTATTTGCCACGACCTTTAAGGTGTCGTCACAGTTTTGTCCCCACACAGCACGGAAAAGCTCTTCTTTTGAGAAGATTTGTCCTTCGTGGGAGGCAAGCATCAGCAGCAAATCGAACTCCAGTCGTGTAAGGGAGACTTTTCTGCCGTTGCACGACACTTCGTGGGTCATTCCATCCAGTGTAAGCCCCGGAAGAACCAACTTCTCCCATGAATCAATGGATATTTGCTCTGCCTCGATGTGCTCTCGTTCCAGAAGCATCCGGATCTTCTGCTCCAATTCCGGGTCAGGCTGTCGGGTCTTTATAACGATCATGGCAAACTCCTGCGTGTATTTTACTCTGCGGCGGTATCCATTTCCCGGAGCAGGTTTACCATCTCGATGGCACTGACCGCGCAGTCATAGCCTTTATTACCTGCTTTGGTACCTGCCCGCTCGATGGCCTGTTCGATGTTTTCGGTGGTCAGAACACCAAAGAGGACGGGAACCCCGCTTTCCAGCGAGACCGTGGCAATGCCTTTGGAAACCTCATTGCACACATAGTCGTAATGGCTGGTAGAACCGCGAATCACGGCACCAAGGCAGATCACAGCATCATACTTTCCGCTTTTTGCCATTTTAGAGGCAACCAGTGGGATCTCAAAAGCACCCGGGACCCATGCAACATGAACATCAGCGTCCTGCACATCGTGCCGGAGCAGACCATCCATTGCTCCGCTCAGAAGTTTGGACGTGATAAATTCGTTGAATCGGGCAGCTACGATACCGACCTTGATGTTCTGAGAAACCAGCTTGCCTTCAAATGTTTTCATTTTTAAATACCTCTTTCGTTGTTAATATTCCAGAAGATGCCCCATCCGTGCCTGCTTCGTTTTCAGGTAAAACAGGTCATACGGGGTCGCCGTCATCTGAATGGGTACGCGCTCGGAGATCTCCAGCCCAAACTCGGAGAGCTGATATACTTTGTCCGGGTTATTGGTAAGCAGGCGCAGGCTTTTTACGCCAAGTTCCCGGAGGATCTGTGCGCCGAGATAATACTCCCGTTCATCTCCATGGAACCCCAGAGCGAGATTGGCTTCCAGCGTATCCATGCCCTGCTCCTGAAGTTCATAGGCACGCAGTTTGTTGATCAGACCGATGCCCCGGCCTTCCTGCCGCATATAGAGCAGGATACCCCGGCCTTCTTTTTCGATCTGCGTCATGGCAGCGGCCAGCTGCTGGCCGCAGTCACAACGCAAAGAGCCAAATGTATCTCCTGTCAGGCATTCCGAGTGGACGCGGCACAGAATATCCTTTCCATCGCCAATGTCACCTTTTACCAGTGCAATGTGATGCTCTCCGTTCAGGCGGCTCACAAAACCATAAGCTCTGAAGGTGCCATACTTGGTGGGCAAGTTCACTGCCGTCACCTGATCGACCAGTTTATCGTGACACTTGCGGTACTCCTGTAAATCACGGATGGTGATGAATTTGATCTGGAAACGCTCTGCCAGCTTTGCCAGTTCAGCGGTGCGCATCATCGTGCCATCCTCCCGCATGATCTCGCAGCACAGGCCGCATTCTTTCAGCCCTGCCAGACGGCACAGGTCAACGGTTGCTTCAGTGTGACCGTTGCGCTCCAGTACACCGTTCTTTTTTGCCAGAAGGGGGAACATATGGCCCGGTCTGCGGAAATCTTCTGCTTTTGCGTGGTCGTCCACACAAGCCATCGCCGTAATGGAACGCTCTGCGGCAGAAATGCCCGTAGAAGTAGAAACGTGGTCGATGGACACCGTAAATGCCGTTTCATGGTTGTCGGTGTTATGCTGCACCATCTGCGGAAATTGCAGCTTCTGGACGAAAGCCTCGGACATCGGCATACAGATCAGACCTTTGCCGTGGGTCGCCATAAAGTTGATGTTTTCGGTGGTGGCAAATTCGGCAGCACAGATGAAGTCCCCCTCGTTTTCACGGTCGGGGTCATCCGTTACCAGAATGATTTTTCCTTGTCTCAGATCTTCCAAAGCTTCGGGAATGGTATTGAAGTTCATTGTAAACGCTCCTTAAAAGCCGCAGCGCAGCAGCATTTCTTTTGTGAGTGTGTTTTGTTTCGGGGCTTCCGGTTGAAGCAGCTTCTCGATATATTTTCCGACAACGTCGGTTTCCAGATTGACAAAATCTCCTTTGTGCCGCTGGTGCAGATTCGTCTGACGGACGGTGTGCGGTATCGTGGACACGGAAAAGCCCGTAGGTTCCACCGCAGCCACGGTCAGGCTGATACCGTCTATTGTGATAGAGCCTTTTTCAACGACATAGCGAAGGATCGCAGAATCTGCATGAATGGTGTACCAGATGGCCGTATCGTCTTTTCGGATGTTGGCAATGCGTCCGACGCCATCCACATGGCCTGCTACGATGTGTCCGCCAAAACGTCCGTTGGCCGGCATGGCACGTTCCAGATTGACCGCGCTTCCAACGCTGAGCTGTGCAAGCGCAGAGCGGTTCAAGGTTTCGTGCATGACATCTGCAGCAAAGCCATCCGGGAAGAACTGCCGGACGGTCAGACAGATGCCGTTGACGGCGATGCTGTCACCGATCCGGGTCTCTTCCAGAACCGTTTTTGCACGAACCGTCAGCACGGCGGAATGCTGTCCCCGTTCGATAGATCTTATTGTGCCGACTTCTTCCACGATTCCGGTAAACACGGGTACTCCACCTCACTTTCGATCAGGAAATCTTCGCCAAGCTGTTCCAATCGGCTGTTCTTCAGGCGGAATGCAGCATCCGGAAACGGAACACCTGCACCCTCAATGGGTGCTTTGGCATCCCTTCCTCCGAACAGCTTCGGGGCAATGTAAGCCTGTACCTGCTGCACGATGCCGCTTTCCAGTGCAGACCAGTTCAAGGTTCCGCCGCCTTCCAGCAGAATGCTGTCAATCTGCTCCTGCCCCAGCTGTTCCATCAGTTGCAGAAGATTCACATGACCGCAATGCGCTTCCAGACAAAGGACCCGGCACCCGGCCTGTTGATATGCCGCCTGCTTCTCCGGGTCGCCGCAGCAGGTCGCAAGAATGGTCGGAACCTGTTTGGCGGTCATGACCACCTGTGATTGCAGCGGTGTCCGCAAATGTGTATCACAGATGATCCGGACGGGATCACGGCCACCCTCTATCCGGCAGGTCAGCAACGGGTCATCTGCTAGGATGGTTCCGACTCCCACCATAATGCCGCGGAATCGGTGTCGCTGCCGTTGAACATGATTCCGGGCAATTTCCCCGGTGATCCATTTGGAAGCGCCTGTGTATGTGGCGATTTTTCCGTCCATCGTCATGGCGTATTTCATGGAAACGAAGGGGCGTTTTGTGGTGATATAGTGGAAGAATACCTTGTTCAGCGCATCGCATTCCTCTTGCAGAACATTTTCGGTCACATCTATGCCGTGTGCGCGCAGGATTGCAATTCCTTTTCCAGCCACCAGCGGATTCGGGTCAGCAGAACCCACGACCACCCGGTGAATGCCCGCGTCCAGAATCGCATCCACGCAGGGCGGCTGCTTTCCGTAATGGCAGCACGGCTCCAATGTCACATACAGGGTCGCTCCCTGCGGATCTTCGGTGCAGGATGCCAGCGCATTGCGCTCCGCATGAGCCTGACCGTATCTCTGGTGCCAGCCCTGTCCGATGATCCTGCCCTCTTTTACGACCACGGCACCCACCATCGGGTTGGGCGATGTCCACCCGCAGCCCCTTTTTGCAAGCTGCAAAGCCAGACGCATATAGTCTTTGTCGTTCATCGTGTTGCCTCCAAAAGAAAAAGCCCTGAACAAAAACGTTCAGGGCAAGCCGAAAAACACAAGGAATCCTTGCGCAAAAAGAAAGCTCCAGAATGCAAACGCATCCCAGAGCAGCCTCCACAAGCGCAGGACCGTACGGGTTCTGCGCTTGGTATCTTCTTTCATCCAGACTGTACTGTCGGCTTCGGAATTTCACCGAATCATGCCTTACGGCTCGTGGGCTGTACCACCGGTAGGGAATTGCACCCTGCCCTGAAGATTTATGATTCAATTACAGCGGCATTATAGCACGGCTCCTTTCGGATTGCAAGGGCATTC
>ERZ507033.741-NODE-741-length-13543-cov-3.404285_pt1 | contig 13543 bp, 6 predicted proteins | sample MGYA00512874_ERZ507033 | MGnify/ENA metagenome assembly ERZ507033
TTGATGTGGCACATGAAAATAATGATGAATCTATTTTTGAAGTACAATTTGTCGGAGTGTTGAATACAGGATTTAACCCAGGATTTGTGGACAGTGGGTTGTTCAATGACGTCCGGTGTAAAATGTGTATAATGAATAGAAGTAGAAATTCGAATAGTTCTGCACAGGTTATGCACAATTGGTTATATGATAAATTTGTAGCGTCAAAAACAGTGACAGGAGAAACTGATCCACGTATGTTTGGTTCGTTTGTTTTTAATGATAATGTATCGGAGATTATACGTCCGAAAGGTATGAAGGTTACTTTTCTTGAAGGGAAGGACTGGGAAGCAGAAATGGGTTCAAAGGAAGGAACATTTGGTGAACAATATGAGTTGGCAATGGGATATAAAATGTGTAGTAGGAAATGGTTGGATTGGACCTTACCTCCGACAGATGATGCTGGTGGGCATTTTTTTAATGGACGTGCACAAGGAGTAAACTGGAGAATGATTCGTTATTCGGATGTTTTGCTGATGTATGCTGAAGCTGTAGTAATGGGAGGGAAAGCCACTGCAAACATAACCCCGTTAGAAGCAATAAACAAAGTACGCGATAGGGTAGGAGTACCTCATGTAACAGAAGCTAATATGAGAACTATTGAAGATGAACGTATTCTAGAACTTACCTATGAAGGCTTCCGATTCTTTGACTTGCTTCGTTGGGGTAAAGTAGTAGAGCGTTTTCGCGAATTGGAAAATACTGATCCTTTGTTTAAAAGGTTTAGCAGGGCTCAATATATGGGGTTTAAGGAAAATAAGAATGAATGGGTTCCATTGCCAATTGATGAAGTAGAGGGTAATCCATATATCACTAAAAATAATCCAGGATGGTAATTAAAAATAGAATAATTATGAAAGTATTTTATTATATTATATGTGCAGCTTGCTTTGCCGGCTGTGTGTCATCTTCCAATGATAAAACGGTGAAAGAGAATGGTAGAACATTGCATAATGGCATTGTGCTGCCCGAGCAATGGCCTCCTAGTATGATTGATGATGGAGTACGTCGCGAAATGTCTTTACCTTATATTTCAAACAAACCGACTGTTATTTCTGTAAATCTAGGACGCCAATTATTCGTTGATGATTTTTTAATTGCAGAAACAGATATGGAGCGTGTTTCCCATAAGGCTATGTTCTATGAGAATAATCCGGTACTTGCTCCGGATAAGGAGTGGGAATACACTTTTGAACGTGCTCCTTATGCTGCTCCTTTCAGTGATGGAATATGGTATGATGAAAGCGAACAAAAATTTAAAATGTGGTATTTGGCTGGTGCCGGATCTATGCACAAACATCGTCAAAGCTTTTATACTTGTTATGCAGAGTCAAAAGATGGGAAGCATTGGGAAAAAGTGAATATGGATATAGTGCCGGGTACGAATATTGTAGATACTTGTGATCGGGATGCGGCTACAGTTTGGCTCGATAAAATGTGTCCAGAACCAGAAAAACGTTTCAAACTCTTCAATGTGGAAAAACATAGTGGAGGATGGAAAATAATTTTAAAATATTCAAAAGATGGTATTCATTGGTCGGAAGGAGTTGCGCAATCAGGACCGGTGGGGGATCGTACCACTGCTTTCTATAATCCGTTTACTCAAAAATGGGCTATTAGTCTACGGCAGGGGAGTAAAGCAGACGGACGCTCTAGAGGCTATTTGGAAAATGAAGATCCAGAGATGGCAGTTAGCGTGGCGCATTCATTGGCTAAAGGAATAAAGGATAAAAATATAGTTTTGTGGTTTACTCCTTCCGATAAGGAACTGCCACATCCTGAATTTCCTGATGTGCGTCCAGCCATTTATAATTTTGATGCTATGCCTTATGAAAGTGTTATGCTAGGGTTCTATGCTATGTGGAAAGGACCAGAGAATGATCTCTGTGGTAAGTTAGGTATTCAGAAAAGAAATGAAATAGGGATGGGATATAGTCGGGATGGTTTTCATTTTTATCGTCCCAGTTATGAACCTGTTATGGGAGTAAATGAAACGGAAGGGGCATGGAATTGGGGAAATATGCAGTCTGTTATTGGCGTACCTCTCATTGTTGGTGATTCTTTGTATTTGTATTCTAGTGGAAGAATGAAGAATAAAGTGATGTGGGATGGATTTACTTCTACTGGGTTGGCAACTTTACGTCGTGATGGGTTCGTTTCCATGCATACAGACACAGAAGGGGTACTTGTTACCGAGAAAATAAAGTTTGATGGTAATCATTTTTTTGTGAATGCACAAGCAAAGGATTTGCAGGTGGAGATAATGGATGAAAATGGTAATGTGATTACGGGATTTTCCAGAGAGGATTGTAAGGAAATGAATGATTTGAACAGTACTAAACAATTGGTAACTTGGAAATCAGGTAAAAAACTTGCTGCTCTTTCAGGCAAGATAGTTAAAGTGAAGTTTTATGTTACTTGTGGCGATTTATATGCTTTTTGGATTTCTCCATGGGACACAGGAGAAAGTAGGGGATATACAGGTGGTGGTGGTCCGGGACTCAATCCTTGTGGAATCGATATTAAATAACTGATATGTGTAAAACATAGTTGTGTTACATCGTGTATTTTGTTGGTGGCTGCTTCATGAGAATGAAGCAGTCATTTTTTGTATTACAGATAAATTTTGCTTGGTTGAGCTAAGTCAATATTTAAGTATGAGGAAAATGTAGACATAAAAAAAGGAGCAACGCCTTGCTCCAACCTTTGTTAACCTTAAATCTAATACTATGAAAAACACGTTGCAAAGGTACGTGTTTTAGTGGATTTTGCAAATAAAACAACTAAAAAAATATGTTTTCTAACACGTTTTAATACTTTTGTCCTATTTGTTAAGGATGAGGACTTTTTTTATTTACTTGTATTTTGTCTTTTTTACATATAAAACCGTATATTTGTTGCCACTTTTGCAAAAGGATAAAAACGAATGGTTTCAGTAGATAATTTGAAAGTAGAGTTTGGAGTAACGCCTCTGTTTGAGGATGTGTCATACGTTATCAATAAGAGAGATCGTATTGCGCTGGTCGGGAAGAATGGGGCCGGTAAGTCTACTATGCTTAAGATATTGGCAGGAATACAGGCGCCTACTTCAGGTAGTGTTTCTGTTCCGCGTGATGTGACGATAGGCTATCTGCCTCAAGTCATGATTCTGAGTGATAAACATACTGTGATGGAAGAGGCGGAGATGGCTTTTGAACATATCTTTGAGTTGCAGGCTAGTATTGAGAGAATGAATCAGGAGTTGGCGGATAGAACAGATTATGATTCAGAAAACTATCATAAACTGATTGAGAAATTCACCCATGACAATGAACGCTTTTTGATGATGGGAGGTACCAATTATACAGCTGAGATAGAACGTACATTGATGGGGTTGGGATTTAGCCGGGAGGATTTTAACCGTCCTACATCTGAGTTCAGTGGTGGATGGCGTATGCGTATAGAGTTGGCCAAGTTGCTGTTGCGACGGCCCGATGTGTTGCTGTTGGACGAGCCTACCAATCATCTGGATATAGAAAGCATTCAATGGTTGGAAAACTTTTTGAAGACAAGTGCGGGAGCCGTTGTATTGGTGAGCCACGACCGTGCATTTATTAATAATGTGACCAATCGTACGATTGAAATATCTTGCGGGCATATCTATGATTATAAAGTGGCTTACGATGAGTTTGTGGTATTGCGCAAAGAACGTCGTGAGCAGCAATTGCGTGCATACGAGAACCAGCAGAAGCAAATTCAGGATACAGAAGATTTCATAGAGCGTTTCCGTTATAAGGCTACCAAGGCTGTACAGGTGCAGAGCCGCATCAAGCAATTGGAAAAAATAGTTCCTATTGAAATTGATGATGAAGATAATTCAGCCTTGCGGTTGAAGTTTCCGCCTGCCATGCGTTCCGGCAATTATCCGGTCATTTGTGACGGGGTGAAGAAAGCATATGGCAGTCATATCGTTTTTCACGATGTGACTTTGACTATTAATCGAGGTGAGAAGGTAGCTTTTGTCGGAAAGAATGGGGAAGGTAAGTCCACTTTGGTGAAATGTATAATGGACGAAATCCCATACGAAGGTAAACTGACCATCGGGCACAACGTACAGATTGGTTATTTTGCTCAGAATCAGGCTCAGATGTTGGATGAAAATCTGAGTGTCTTTGATACGATTGATTATGTGGCAAAAGGGGATATTCGTTTGAAGATTCGTGATATTCTGGGAGCATTCATGTTTGGAGGTGAGGCTTCTGATAAAAAAGTAAAGGTACTGTCGGGTGGGGAGCGGAGTCGTCTTGCCATGATAAAACTTTTGTTAGAACCGGTGAATTTCCTTATTTTGGACGAACCTACCAACCATCTGGATATGCGCTCAAAGGATGTATTGAAAGAAGCTATCAAGGAATTTGATGGAACGGTGATTGTTGTTTCTCATGACCGTGAGTTCTTGGATGGACTGGTGACCAAAGTTTATGAATTCGGAGGTGGAGTAGTAAAAGAACACATTGGCGGCATTTATGATTTTTTACAGAAAAAGAAAATAGAGAGTCTGAATGAGTTGCAGCTTTCGGCTTCTCCTACTGTGTCTGCCACTAAAAAGGAAGAACCCGAAACAGTTAGTGAGAACAAATTATCTTATGAGGCGCAAAAGGAATTGAATAAGAAAATTCGCAAATTGGAGAAACGAATTGCGGATTGTGAACAGAAAATAGAAAAGCTGGAAACTGAGATTGGCGAGGTGGAAGCTGATATGGCTACTCCCGAAGGTGCATCGGATATGGCTTTGTATGAAAAGCATCAGAAACTGAAAAAGGACTTGGATCAGACGGTAGAAGAATGGGAGACCGTTTCTATGGAATTAGAAGAGATGCAGGGAAGTTAAAGTATGTATCATATATATAGAACAAATGAAAGCAAAACATTATTTACCAATGGCTGTATTGGCTCTGGCAGTAGCTGCCGGATGCGACAGTAAAAAGGAAGCCGTCATGACTTCGGGTATAGACTTGACAAATTTGGACACTACGGCTGTTCAAGGAGCTGATTTTTATCAGTATGCTTGTGGCGGATGGATGAAGAAACACCCTCTGACCAATGAATATTCCCGTTTTGGCTCATTCGATATGCTTGCTGAAAATAATCGGGAACAACTGAAAGGATTGATTGTGGAAATTGCTTCCGGGCAGAATGCGCAAGGTACAATAGGTCAGAAAATAGGGGATATCTATAATTTGGCTATGGATAGTGTGAAACTGAATGCGGATGGAGTAACTCCTATTCAAGCTGATTTGGAAAAGATTGCTTCAGTGAAGGATAAATCGGAAATAGTTCCTTTGATGGCGGAACTGGCTCATAGCGGTGTATTCCCTTATTTCAGTTTCTATGTGGGTGCCGATATCATGGACAGCAAGAGCAATTTGTTTCAATTGTATCAAGGGGGTATCAGTCTGGGTGAAAAAGAATATTATCTGGACAATGATGATGTGACTGTCAATATCCGTAATAAGTATAAGGAACATATTGTAAAGATGTTCCAATTGGCTGGTTTTGATGAGGCTGCCGCTAAAAAGAAAATGGAGGCTGTAATGGATATCGAAACCCGTATTGCAAAAGCTTCTTTCAGTGCGGTGGAACAGCGTAACCCTGCGGCCAATTATCATAAAATGTCTTTGGATGAATTAAAGAAAGAGATTCCGGGCATTGACTGGGATGCTTTCTTGAATGGTATAGGCGTGAAAGGGGTGACTGAACTGAGTGTTTCTCAAGTGGAGCCGATTAAAGAGGTTGAGAAAATTATCAATAGCTTGCCGGTTGAAAATCAGATCGCTTATATGCAATGGAGTCTGATAGACAGGGCTGCCGGTTACTTGAGTGATGATTTGGTGGCACAAAATTTTGATTTTTATGGAAAAACACTATCCGGCAAACAGGCTAACCAACCTCGTTGGAAGCGTGCTGTAAGTACTGTAAATGGAGTACTGGGTGAAGCGGTAGGTCAGATGTATGTGGAGAAATATTTTCCGGCAGCCGCAAAAGAACGTATGGTGCAGTTGGTAAAGAATCTGCAGACCGCATTGGGAGAACGTATTCGGAATTTGGAATGGATGGGTGACAGCACAAAGATTAAAGCTATTGAGAAGTTGAATTCTTTTTATGTAAAGGTAGGCTATCCTGATAAGTGGAGGGATTATACCGGTTTGAATATTGAAAAAGATTCTTATTGGGCCAATGTGAAGCGTGCTACAGAATTCGAACTGGATTATATGTTATCCAAGGCAGGAAAGCCGGTTGACAGAGATGAATGGGGAATGACTCCGCAGACTGTCAATGCATATTATAATCCGACCACGAATGAGATTTGTTTTCCGGCGGGTATTCTTCAATATCCGTTTTTTGATATGAATGCTGATGATGCATTTAATTATGGAGCTATTGGCGTGGTTATCGGTCATGAAATGACTCATGGATTCGATGATCAGGGACGTCAGTTTGATAAGGATGGTAATTTGAAAGATTGGTGGACAGCCGAAGATGCCAAACGTTTTGAAGAACGTGCTCAGGTAATGGTGAATTTCTTTGATAGCATCCAGGTTTTGCCGGGACTCAATGCCAACGGTTCTTTGACTTTAGGTGAGAATATAGCCGATCATGGTGGTTTGCAGGTTTCTTTCCAAGCGTTCAAGAATGCGACAAAAGATGCTCCCCTGCCGGTAAAAGACGGATTTACTCCGGAACAGCGCTTCTTCTTGTCATACGCCGGAGTGTGGGCTGGCAATATCCGCGACGAGCAGATTCGTTTGCAAACCAAGTCTGATCCACATTCATTGGGCAGATGGCGTGTGAACGGAGCACTCCCTCAAATAGGTGCATGGTATGATGCTTTTGGCATTAAAGAGGGGGATCCTATGTATTTGGCTCCTGAAAAACGTGTCTCTATTTGGTAAGCTTTGTATGTAAAAGATAATAAGAAAGCATGGTAATTGCTGAGAATTCGGCATTTACCATGCTTTCTTTTTGGAATTTACATGATAAACACCTATTTTTGTGCCCGATGAAACGGAGACGATACATAGCATGGGTATTGATGTTGGTCAGCATTATCATGTTGACAGCATCTGTTCTGCCTCATCATCATCACCGGGAAATTCTTTGTTTGCAGCATGATATGACTTTGTGCGGCTGTCAATGTTCCGTGCAGCATCAGCAGCATAATAATAGTTCTGATGAGAATCATACATGTAATGCCGGATGTGTGACCAAGTTTAAAAGTGTAACTCCGGATCGGGCCCAAGACAGTGTTTCTCCTGATTATTCGTTTTGTTTGCTGTTATATACGGTGACGGATGTATTGGCGCTTTCATTGCGGTTGACAGAACACAACACATTACCTTATAATTACTATTTAGAAAAACTGCATTCTACGTGTCTTCCCCACGTAAAGGGGTTGCGTGCTCCTCCTTGCGATGTTCTTGCTTAACAGATAGAAAGTTTATCTTTTTATCCGCAACTTTGTTGCATTTTCTTTACACTAATTTTGCATTTAATAAAAAGTAAGAACAAATAATATCATCATGAAGAAACTTATCTTTATGGGAGTCTTAGGCTTGTTCCTCTTAGGCTCTTGCAACAGTAAATCGGGCCATGATCACGAAGGACACGATCATGGAACGGAGGAAGCACATAATCACGACCACGAAGGGCATGACCATAATCACGAAGGGCATGACCATGAAAAAGAAAACCACGACCATGAGAATGAAGGTCACGAAGGGCATAATCATGAAGCGGAAGCTTCTGCAGCCGGACATTCCGATGAGATAATTCTGGCTCCAGAAAAAGCAAAAGCAGCCGGGGTAGAATCGGAAATAATCCGGCCTGAATCATTCCGTCAGGTGATAACGACCAGCGGTCAGGTGCAGGCAGCACAAGGCGATGAAAGCGTAGTAGTCGCCAATGTAGCCGGTGTGGTTTCTTTCCGCCATCCGGTAACGGACGGTATGAGTGTGAGCAAGGGGGCTCCCATTCTGAATATCTCTGCTGAGAATATGCCGGACGGAGACCCTGTAAAACGTACCCGTATCGCATATGAAACCGCCAAAAAAGAATATGAACGTGCCGCCAAGTTGGTAAAAAGTCAGATAATATCGCAGAAAGATTTCAATGCCATTAAGGAGAGTTATGAAAATGCATTATTGGCATACGAGGCTATTTCAAAGAACCAGACCAAAACAGGTGTGTCCGTTACAGCTCCTTTAGGTGGCTATATCAAGAATTGTCTGGTGCAGGAAGGTGACTATGTGTCGGTAGGCCAGCCTTTGGTGAGTATCACTCAGAACCGTCGTCTGTTCCTTCGTGCAGATGTTTCCGAGAAATATTATGGTTATCTGCATAGCATCCAGTCGGCAAACTTCAAGACTCCATACGATAATAAGGTATATGAGCTGGGTGAGTTGAAAGGGCGTCTGCTTTCTTATGGTAAAGCATCCGGTGGTACTTCTTTTTATGTGCCTGTAACTTTCGAATTTGATAATCGGGGAGATGTGATTCCCGGTTCGTATGTGGAGGTGTATCTGCTCTCGTCGGAAATGCCCGATGTGCTGGCCTTGCCTGTTACGGCACTGACCGAAGAACAAGGTTTGTACTTTGTTTATCTGCAACTGGATGAGGAAGGATATAAGAAACAGGAGGTAACTTTGGGAGCGAGCAACGGAAAGAAAGTGCAGATTCTGACCGGTTTGAAAGCCGGTGACCGTGTGGTAACAAAGGGAGCTTATCAGGTGAAATTAGCGTCGGCCAGCAATGCGATTCCGGCTCATAGTCATGAACATTAATCAGCCGTCCTATGCTAAATAAGATTATACATTTTTCCCTTCAGAACCGTATATTGGTTCTGGTGGCGTCGGTTTTGCTGCTTATCGGCGGTACTTACACGGCTTTTCATACGGAAGTCGATGTGTTCCCCGATTTGAATGCGCCGACTGTAGTGATTATGACCGAAGCGAATGGTATGGCCGCCGAAGAGGTGGAACAATTGGTAACCTTTCCTGTAGAAACTGCCGTGAACGGTGCGACCCATGTGCGCCGGGTGCGTTCATCTTCCACCAATGGCTTTTCCGTTGTGTGGGTGGAATTTGAATGGGATACCGATATCTATCTGGCCCGTCAGATTGTCAGTGAGAAATTGTCCTTGGTCAGCGAGGAGTTGCCCGAGAATGTAGGTAAACCTACCATGGGACCTCAGTCTTCTATTTTAGGTGAGTTGCTGATTATCGGTCTGACTTCGGATACTACTTCCATGCTCGATCTCCGTACACTGGCAGACTGGACTATCCGTCCGCGCCTGCTCTCTACGGGAGGTGTGGCACAGGTTGCCGTGCTGGGAGGTGATATCAAGGAATATCAGGTGTTGCTTGACCCTGCCCGCATGAAACATTACAATGTTACGTTGGCAGAGGTGATGAACGTTACCCGTAACATGAATCAGAATGCCAATGGCGGAGTGATTTATGAATATGGAAACGAATATATTGTTCGCGGGGTGCTTTCCAGTCATGATGTGGATCAGTTGTCACGTTCCGTCATCAAGACGGTGGAAGGGGTGCCCGTTACATTGGAGGATATTGCCGATGTGAAGATTGGTTCGCAGGAACCCAAACTGGGTACTGCTTCGGAGAGAGGAAAACCTGCCGTACTGCTGACCGTTACCAAACAACCCAAGACTGGGACTATTGAACTGACAGAGCAGTTGGAAGCCGCATTGAAGGATTTGCAGAAGAATCTTCCGGCTGATGTACACGTTTCTACAGATATTTTCCGTCAGAGCCGTTTTATTGAAAGCTCTATCGGTAATGTGAAGGATTCGTTGTATGAAGGTGCTGTTTTTGTGGTGATTGTTCTCTTCCTGTTCCTTGCCAATGTACGTACCACGGTTATTTCATTGGTAACCCTTCCGTTGTCATTGATTGTTTCTATATTGACTCTTCACTATATGGGACTCACCATCAATACCATGAGTTTGGGTGGTATGGCCATTGCCATTGGTTCGTTGGTGGATGATGCCATTGTGGATGTGGAAAATGTATGGAAGCACTTGCGTGAGAATCGCTTGTTGCCCGAAGAGGAACGTAAGAGCGTGATTGAAGTCGTGTTCAATGCTTCGAAGGAAGTGCGTATGCCTATCTTGAACTCTACCTTGATTATTGTAGTCAGCTTTGTTCCTTTGTTTTTCCTGACAGGAATGGAAGGGCGTATGCTGGTTCCGTTGGGCATTGCCTTTATTGTGGCGTTGTTTGCTTCTACGGTAGTGGCTTTGACACTGACTCCGGTACTGTGCAGCTATCTGTTAGGTAATAATAAAAGCAAAGGATTGCCCAAAGAGGCATTTGTGGCCGTATGGATGAAAAAGCATTACCGCAATGCCTTGTTATGGTCCTTGAATCATAAATCCGCAGTATTGGGTTTTACGGGTGGACTGTTTGCGGTGGCATTGGTTATGTTTTTTACATTAGGACGCAGTTTCCTGCCATCTTTCAATGAAGGTTCGTTCACCATTAATATCAGTTCATTGCCGGGAATTTCTTTGGCAGAATCGGATAAAATGGGACACCGTGCAGAAGAGTTGCTGATGTCTATTCCCGAAATACAGACTGTAGCCCGTAAAACGGGACGTGCCGAACTGGATGAGCATGCATTAGGGGTTAACGTGAGTGAAATTGAGGCCCCGTTTGAATTGAAAGACCGTTCCCGCCAGGAACTGGTAGCCGATGTGCGTGCCAAGTTATCTACCATTACCGGTGCGAATATCGAAATAGGCCAACCTATCAGCCATCGTATCGATGCCATGCTTTCGGGTACCAAGGCCAACATTGCCATCAAACTGTTTGGTAATGATTTGAACAAGATGTTTGCCATCGGTAATCAGATAAAGGATGCCATCAGCAGTGTGGAGGGTATTGCCGACTTGAATGTGGAACAACAAATCGAACGTCCGCAGCTCAAGATTGTTCCCAAACGCGAGATGCTTGCCAAATTCGGTATTTCTTTACCGGAGTTTGCCGAGTTTGTATCAGTGAACATGGCGGGTGAAGTCGTTTCACAGGTATATGAAGAAGGCAAAGCGTTTTATCTTATTGTCCGTACCAAGGATGAGGTGCGTGATGAGATGGAGAAGGTGCGCAACCTGATGATTGATACCGGTGACGGTCAGAAAATCCCTGTCAACTATGTAGCCGATGTGGTTTCTGCCATGGGACCGAATACCATCAGCCGTGAGAACGTGAAGCGTAAGATTGTGATTTCGGCCAATACCAGCGGTCGTGATTTGCGCAGCGTGGTGAATGATATACAGGAACGGATTGATGCGCAAATCAAGCTTCCCGAAGGATATCATGTGGAATATGGCGGTCAGTTTGAAAGCGAGCAGGCGGCCAGCCGTACGCTGATGCTCACTTCGTTTATGAGTATCGTGGTTATCTTCCTGTTGCTTTATACCCAGTTTAAGAATGCAGCCCAAAGTGGAGTCATTTTGTTGAATTTGCCTTTGGCGTTGATTGGTGGGGTATTTGCATTGATGATAACAACGGGTGAGATAAGCATTCCGGCTATTATCGGCTTTATCTCGTTGTTTGGCATTGCTACCCGTAATGGTATGTTGTTGATAAGTCATTACAATATGTTGCGCGAAGAAGGTATGGATTTGAAAGAAAGCATTCTTCACGGTTCGTTAGACCGTTTGAACCCTATCCTGATGACTGCGTTGTCTTCCGCGCTGGCTTTGATACCTTTGGCATTCCGTGGCGATTTGCCGGGTAATGAAATACAAAGCCCGATGGCGAAAGTTATTCTTGGAGGTCTTTTGACATCGACTTTCCTGAACGCTTTCATTATTCCGATTGTTTATGAACTGATGAACCGAAAGAAGAAATAATAGAAATAATATGAAACGAATCTTAGTTATAATAGCCCTCTGCTCTCCCTTGCTGATGCAGGCCCAGAGTATTGAGCACATTTTGAAAAGCATCGAGCAGAACAATAAAGAGCTCAAGGCACAGAAACATGCCGCCGATGCGACCAAGATGGAAAACCGGACAAACAACAACTTGCCTGATCCTACGGTGAGCTACAGCTCTTTTTACAGTAATGGTGTCGAAGGTGGTCACGGTACGGAATTCGTTGCTTCGCAAGGTTTTGATTTTCCTACTCAGTATATTGCCCGCAACCGGCAGGCTACTTTGCAGAACGAAGCGGTGGACAAGCAACAACAGGCTGCCCGCCGGGATATTCTGCTGAATGCGAAGAATCTCTGTCTGGACCTTATTCTGTTGAATCAGGAAAAGACATTGATGGATATCCGTATGAAAAATGCAGATGAATTACAGGCACTTTATGAAAAACGTCTGACTACCGGTGATGCGAATATACTGGAAGTCAACAAAATCAAGATGGAGCGTATGAATGTGCAGACGGAAGTTGCCCAAAACAGCGCAGCTCACCGCACTGCCTTGCAGTCTCTGCTTGCCATGAACGGTAACATGCCTTTGGAGTTTGCTGAAACCACGTATCCTGCCATACAGGAAATCAATGATTACAATGTTATGAGGGATGAAGTGATGGCGTCAGACCTTGACTTGCAGGCCGCCGCCGCCACTGCCCGTGCCGCCGAGAAGCAGGTTTCGGTAGACCGCCAAGGATGGTTGCCGAAGCTGGAAGCCGGCTTTCGCCGTAACACGGATGATGCGGTTTCGATGAATGGTTTTGTGGTAGGGGGCTCCTTGCCTTTGTTTCAGAATCGTAAAAAGGTAAAGATAGCCAAGGCACAGGCTATCAGCGCTCAGCTTATGCAAGAAAGTGCTAAAGACCGGGTCGAGGCTTCCCTGATGTCTCTTTTCAATGAGATGCAGCAGTTGAAGGATGCCATGAATGCGTATGATGTCCCTTTGATGTACCGTTCGCTGGATTTATTGAAGCAGGCATTGACCGAAGGACAAATTTCATTGATTGAATATTTTGTGGAAACGGAAAGTATTTATAAGAATCTTCAGGCGTATATGCAGATTGAGAATCAATACCAGAAGGTGATGGCGAATATTTACAAGAATAACCTATAAAATGTTAGGACTCGGTAAAATCTGTCATTTGATTATTATAAGGATGAAGAAATAATCCAAATAATATTAATGATTTGTCTGTTTGGAATACAATAGGATAGGGGTTATGTTATATAGGCATGACCCCTAAAACTATAAATATGGATAACTTGAAATTACTGGCAATAGTAACCGGAGAAGGCGAATTTGTGAATAAGAATTTAAGAACCGGATTATGGCTGAGCGAACTCACCCATATTTATCACGGCGCCAAAAAGCAAGGAATAGAAATTACCGTTGCCAGTCCCAAAGGAGGCGATACTCCTATCGATCCGGAGAGTTTGAATCCCTTACTCATGGATGAGATAACTAAAACCTGTTGGGAAGATTCCATATTTAAGAATGTATTGCAGCATACTAAAAGTTTGGAT
>ERZ507033.745-NODE-745-length-13516-cov-6.167298_pt1 | contig 13516 bp, 8 predicted proteins | sample MGYA00512874_ERZ507033 | MGnify/ENA metagenome assembly ERZ507033
AGGAATATCTTGCCCAACTGGTAGACCTTACGCCACGCTCTATTATGTATATAGAGAACAGGGGGCAGCACCCAAGGCTTAACAAATTTTATCTCATTACTACCTTGCTTGACATCTCTGTAGACCAGTTCTTTTTTCCATGCAATGAAGATGGCGACAACAATCGCCGCAAACAAGTTGATGTACTGTTGAATGATATGGAAGAAAAGGAGCTTATCGTGATGGAAGCTACGGCTCAAGGCTTGAAAAAGGCAAGAGAAACTGCGGAATAATTAACGCTGTTTTCGTAAGCCAAGCCAACTGAAAAAAGTGCGACACCTACACAGGCTATCGCACTTTTTAGGTTATTTTTTTATTCTCCACACAAATCATAAAGCTGTTCACATCGGTTTTGAATATCTAAGATTTCTGTTTCGGTTAAACTCCTGCGGTTATGAGTAAGTTGTTGCTCTAAAAAATCACGATAGCCATCAAGTAAGGCATCCCGTAAAAGCTCGGGGGCTTTGCAATGTTCCACACCAAACCATTGCTCATCTTTTTCATCCCAAATCATAACGGTGTATCCTCGCTTAGTGTTCACCACCTCCAAAACACTATCTTTATTTAGGTAATCGTTGAATACTTCTAAAACCTTTTCAAAGGTCATCATTTTATCAGCCCTTTCATATTTTAGGTGCTTATATGTAAGTAGTTTATATACTTATTACGACTATGATAATAAAAGTAAATCATCGTGTAAAGGATACGGATATTGTTTGCGAACAAAAGTGGCAAGCAATGCCGGTGTTAATACACTCGGCCCACAGAGGGAAAAATCCTGACGTGATTTCCCCCTCTGCTTTGCTTGTTGAGGGCAGCGCCCCCAAGCCCCTTTGAACACAGAATTTCATTCTGTGGCTGCGCGTTCTGCGAACGCTTTTGACCAGGACCAGCTTACCGCTGGCCGTGGTCTTTTTCTTTTTCAACATCCTGTTCTACCTCCATTTTCAGGACCCGATCCACATTGGCCTTTGCCGTTAAAAGCTCTCGCATTTCTTCACGGGAACGCCGGTACTCGGCATAGGTCTTTTTCTTTTCTTCCAGCAATTTCGCATACTCTGTCTGCAACTCTTTGACCTTGGGCAGCTTCTTGACGCCCATCTCATCAAAGGCATTCTTAGCAGCCTGGTGGAGCAGAATTTCTTCCTCATGCTCTTCCCGGAATTTCTTAGAGTAGCCGGCCTTGCGGTATGCCACATAGACCTCACGGGTCTTGGCATAATTTACGATGTGAGTACGCAGAACAGCGATCTCTGCCATGCGCTTTTCAGCCGCTTTGATCTGCGCCGAAAGCTCATTGTGATATGCCGTGGCAGCCGCAGCCTTTTCTTCCAAAACCGCATACTCCAGCAGGTTATGCTCTGACAGGTAATTCATGGTCTGCGCCATTTGCTTCAGATTGAAAACTTTGGCCCATCGAGCATAGCCAGCACCCTTTCCGGCCTGCAATTTTGCCTGAATGTCCACCAGTAGATTGACCTTCGGCGGCTCCGGCTGCACGACGGTTTTTTTACGGGGCGTATGCTGTTTTTCTCCGGCCAGCACCGCACGAATTTCCGCTTCACTGTACCCGGCCCCCAGCTTGTCATCCATGCGGGCTACATTCTTCCAGCCGGGTGCTTTGAGCCGAATCGCTTTCCCGCGCCGGGATACCTCGCAGCCCATTTCGGAAAGCAGTTTCAGCAGCGCATCAAAGTCCGCTGGATTCTGCTCCAGCGCACGGTCAATCATTACTCGCAGCAGCTCTCGGTGAGAGGGCTTTGCCTGATCGCCCAGCCACTTGTTATAGCTCTTTCCGTGAAGTTTCGGATTTTCTACAATGGACAGTCCGTTTTCAATGCAGATGGTATCACTTAACCTGCGAACCGCCTTGGTACTGCCCCAAAAGTTTCGGAATTTCCGGTCATATTCTAAGCTGACCGATGACCAGATAATGTGATTATGAACGTGCGACTTGTCTATGTGAGTGCAGACCACAAAGGCATGATTGCCTTTAGTAAAACGCTTTGCAAATTCTACGCCCAGCCGGTTTGCTTCTTCCGGGGTAATCTCACCAGGGCGGAAGGACTGGCGCACATGATAGGCGATCACATCATCTGCGCCGCGCACCCGTCCGGTAGCGGCAATGTACTGCCGCTTTGTCAGAAGGAACTCCGCATCCGCAGTCCGGCTGTCACAGCCATAGCCGGTAATTAGTTTTCCGTTGTCAGTCTTTTGCGGATTTGCCACATAATCAATAATATCGCTGATTGCTCGGCTCTCAATGCGTCCCTTGCCAACATGAAGCGGCATGATTCTTGTAGTTGCCATAATAGAAAGCCCTCCTCTCATAAATATTTTTTCGCTGAACTCTTTGCTTCTATCGTTGCAATAACTTTCTCCGCTGGGTATAATAAAAAAGAACTTTCTACAACCTCAAAGGAGGGATTTCTATGATAGAACAGCTCATTGCCGAAGCAACGGAATGTGATTTCAAAGTTGCTCTCGAAACAAAAAAGCCAAAAAGCTGGTTAAAAAGTGTCAGTGCCTTTTCCAATGGGATCGGCGGCACTCTGTTTTTCGGAGTCTCTGATGACCGGAAGCCTATCGGCTTGTCAGATGTTCAAAAGGATGCTGAAGCGATCAGCCGCTTAATCAAAGAACGTATCACACCATTACCGCAGTTTATCTTAAAGCCATTGCAGGAAGATGGTAAAAACCTGTTGGCTCTGGAGGTTTCTCCTGGCCGCAGCACCCCATACTATTACAAGGCAGACGGAGTAATGGAAGCATACATCCGTGTTGGAAATGAAAGCGTAATTGCACCGGATTACATTGTGAATGAACTGATCTTAAAGGGAACCAATCAGTCCTTTGATACCCTAACAACAGACGCGGTAAAAAAGGATTACAGCTTTACACTTCTGGAAGCAACCTATCTGGAACGGACCGGTCTCCGCTTTGAGCCATCCGATTATGTTTCCTTTGGTTTGACTGATAAAAATGGACTCCTGACCAATGCCGGAAAACTCATGACCGATCAGCACACGGTTTATAACTCCCGTATGTTCTGTACCCGGTGGAATGGCTTGGAAAAAGGCTCTATCTTTGATGATGCGCTGGACGATAAAGAATACGAGGGAAATTTGATTTATTTACTGAACAGCGGCAGTGAATTTATTCGCAATAATTCCAAAGTCCGTTTTGTCAAAAAGGCACAGTATCGTGTAGACAAGCCGGATTATGCTGAACGAGCTGTGACAGAGGCTCTTGTTAATGCGCTTATCCATCGTGATTATATTGTGCTTGGCAGCGAAATCCATATTGATATGTTTGATGATCGGGTGGAAATCACATCTCCGGGCGGTATGTTTGGCGGCGGCTCAATTCAGGAATACGATATTTACAGTATCCGTTCCATGCGACGAAACCCTGTGATTGCTGACCTGTTCCACCGCATGAAGTACATGGAACGCCGTGGAAGTGGCCTACGCAAAATCGTCAGTGAAACTGAAAAGCTGCCTGGATACACAGCGGCATATAAGCCTGAATTTTCCTCAACAGCAACAGATTTCAGAGTTATTTTGAAAAATGTGAATTACCATCTTAGTCAGAAAGACTTAGTCAGTGACCAAGATTGTGACCAAGTTAGTGATCAAGATAAATCACAGGACATCCTACACGCAGTCTTGGATTTTTGTATAACAGAAAAAAGCAAACAAGAAATTTGCTCGTTTATTGGTTATCGAAATCTCACTTATTTTACAAGAAAATATTTGAATCCTCTACTGGCAAGTGGCCAGCTTAAAATGACTATTCCAGATAAGCCAAACAGTCGAAAACAAAAATATATTACAGTTCGTTCCGAATAAACAGAGAAGCAGGGCATTGGGTCTCATCTCCCATTGTCCTGCTACTTTTCATTCTAAATTATATTCACATCATTTACCCATACACCCAATCCTGGATTGCAAATTTCAAACTCTGTACCTTGCCCAGCAGCCAGATCGCAGCCAGCGGCAATCCCATCGGGCTAATCAAAAAAGCTATAACCAGCAAAATCACACCATTCTGCGGGGAATAGGTAATAAGCACAGCCACGCCAAGCAGAGCAATTACCGTGCTGAGCAGACCAAGCACCAGACCGGATATGTAGATCAGCCCCATGCAGAGCCAGACAAAAAGCGTCAACACCAAAATGACCGGTGCAGTTACAATTATCAGCAAGCATTTCAAAATCTTCATTCCAGTTCTCCCCTCCAACGCTCCAGATACCGTTTGCACAGGGCATCCGCTTCTCTCTCATCATCTTCCGTCAACTCCCGTCTGCCTTTGGTCAGTTCAATCTCCACATAAGTCCGGTAATCATCAGCTAAGAGATTGAACAGTTCCTTGGGAGTATGGCACACCTCGCCAGAGCAATAGTGAAAATCCTGGTCAAATTCAACCCTTACACATCCGTGGCGGCTGATATAAACTTCTATGGTCTCGTCTGCGGTCAGGTAATCCGCAAAAATCTCCAGCACCTTTTCAAAGGTCAGCATCTGTTTTCACTCCTTTGCTTCACTTTTTATTCTACTCATATTATCCGGTACGGACAGGCAAAAAACAAGGATACCGCCAAAAAGAAAAAGCGGAGGAAGGTGCGGCGAAGAAACGCCGTTCCTCCCTCCGCAAATGGAGTATCTATCCCTGTTATGAAAGTTTGGAGAGTTGGGTAAGGATTTCCTTCACACCCTCCCACAGTTGTTCCTGCCGCTGGGATATATCCTCCAAGTCAGCATCATAAATCCGCCCGGTCTCATGCACTTTGCGGGTCAGCTGATTCAAGTTGTTGCTGCTTCGGCGCATCAGGGAAACCAACTCCTTCAGCTCCGGCAGATCCAGTTTGACCACATACCCATCCAGTGCCATTTTCCGCAGATAAGCGCTCAAATTCTCTGTCCCGTATTGCTGCATCTTTTGCTGAATCAACTCCATTTCATCAGCGGATACCCAAAACAGAACCGGCACATCCCGCTTGCGCTTGGGGCTGCTCATCGCTCCGGCTCCTGTTTCTTCGGGGCGGCAGGCTTATGGGCAGGCGGTTCCTGTTTGAGCTTTTGCAGGACAGAACTTTTCTGCTGTTCCTGCATGGTTTTTCTGGCCTGCCTGGTAAACAGATCGGTCAGACCGGGATTGACCCCATCCACAACCAGATAGGCGCAGTGGCGGGAAGCGCCGCTGTCCTCCGGCATGGGAATGGTTTTTGCCCAGGCTTTATTGTCCTGAGAGATACGCCCGTCATGGTTCTTGTGCTGGATGGTGTTTGCAAGAATGAACTGTACCCGTTCCGCCCCGAACTTTTCCAGCACATCTTTGACCGCCGCCTCCGTATCCAGCCGGTTCTCTGCATAGTGGGCGTTGATGGTCTGCTCAATGGCTTCTTTGCAGGCGCTGTTCACCTGATATGAGAGGTTGTACTGTGCCATTTCCCAATGTTCTCTCGCATAGGCAGCTGAATGGGGGTAGAGAGGGGCAGTTCGTAATTCTTCCTGCGCCTTGCACACATCATCGGCACGGTTTTCAATGCTGTCCCGGATCACATCCATGTAGCCGGTCTCCAGCTTTTCAAAATAACGGTACACATCAGCCAGTGGCGAGGAGGAATCCAAAAGCGCCTGTGCCTGTGCGTCGGTCAGCTCCAACTCCTCCATTGCCATCACGATGTCCTCCCGGATGGTGTACTCATAGGCATGGTTTAAGACTTCTTCCGGGGGCTGGCTTTTCAGCCATTCCCGGAACTTGTCCTGTTCGGCAGCCATCTTTTCATAAAGGGCTGTATTCAGATCGTTAGTATTCATGTTATCGCACCTCCTCATGCTGTTTTGGTTTCTTGTCTGTACTGTGGGGTTGCACCGGGCGTTTTAGGTTATCCAGCACCGAAGGCCGTGTGCTTTTGGCAACAACAGCCTCGGCGTGTGCCTGTCCCTTTCCGTCGATGTTGAGCAGGGTATCCAGCTCCACCAGACGAGCGTTTTTGCTTCGCAGTTCTTCTTCATAAAGGAATGGCTTTCCGACTTCCTCCTTTGCCGCAGCCTGCTGCTGATAGAGGTTATCCAGCTGGGCCTTTGCCGCCTCCAGACGCTGGGGCATCTGGGCGAGGGCATTGTCGATACGGGTAAGGTTTCCGCGAGGGTCTGTACCAAGGGTTGCCCGGTGGGTCATCTGGCCTTTCAACAGGAGCGTATATTCCTGTTTCCATGCGGAAAATTCCACGGACATGGCATAACCCCGGTAGCTGCCAATCTGCACCGGATCAGAGGTTTTAACCTCCTTGCAGGCATCCAAAAGGGCTGCACCGGCGTTCTCCTTATCGGTCAGCAGGTCTCCACGAATCTCCATACCGGCAAAGCCGTCCTCCGGGTGCGGGTGAGCTGCCAAAACCTCCAGATCAGATTCAAAGCCCTTGATAAAACCTTTGTGCTTTTCAATCTCCTCCGGGAAGTATTTGAGCAGCTGGTCCTCCAGACGATATTGCTTGCTCTGGTGGTCGGCTTTCATCAGCTTCAGGCGGGATACCTCCACATCTAAATCCATACGCTCCTTGATGCGGGGATCTCCGGCGCACAGGGCTTTGATCTCGGCAAAGGAAAGCGCCGTTTCATCCACATCATCGCAGGAGCGCACCGGCGATTTAGAAGTCATGATCTGGGAAATGAATTTCTGCTTATTCTCCACCGTCTGCCAGAGGTATGCGTCAAAGGTTCCTTCGGTCACATAGCGGTACACATGGACAAGAGGATTCTGGTTACCCTGGCGCTCGATACGGCCCTTGCGCTGGGCAAGGTCTCCCGGTCTCCACGGACAGTCCAGGTCATGAAGTGCCACCAGACGGTCCTGCACATTGGTGCCTGCGCCCATCTTGGCGGTGCTGCCCAAAAGGACACGAACCTGACCGGTACGGACTTTAGAGAACAGCTCCTTTTTCCGCACTTCGGTATTGGCTTCATGGATAAAAGCGATCTGGTCGGCAGGCATCCCCTGAGCAATGAGTTTCTGACGAATATCGTCATATACCGTAAAGACCGATTCCTGCTCCGGCAGAGGCACAGAGCCTTCCAATGCGTGAAGCAGTGGATTATCCAGCGTTTTCGCCGCCTTGCTTGCAGGAGCTTTTGCCTGCGGTGTAGAAATGTCGCAGAACACCAGCTGGGTCAGCTTGTCAGCTTTGCCGTCCCGCCAGATCTGCATGATGTTGTCCACACACTGATTGACCTTTGTGCCAGGTTCGTCCGGCAGCATCTGGTTGACGATCCTCTGGTCAAGCCCCAACTTACGGCCATCCGAGGTAATCTTGAGCATGTTATCCTGGGACGGGTCAACAGTTCCGCTGTGTACCAGCGATGCACGCTCCGAAAGAGCTTTGACCATTTCCTGCTGATGTTCGGTGGGCTGCGCCACGATGTTGTGGTACTCCACTTCCGGGGTAGGGAGATTTAACTGGTCGGCAGTCTTAATGTCCGCCACTTCTTTGAACAGGTTCATCAGCTCCGGCAGATTAAAGAACTTGCTGAATCTCGTTCTTGCCCGGTAGCCGGTGCCTTCCGGTGCCAGCTCCAATGCTGTGACGGTCTCTCCAAATCGGGAAGCCCAGCAGTCGAAGTGGGTCATGTTCAGTTCTTGCAGGCGTTCATATTGAAGATAACGCTGCATGGTGTAAAGCTCGGTCATGGAGTTGCTGACCGGTGTGCCGGTGGCAAAGATCACGCCACGGTTTCCGGTGATCTCATCCATATAGCGGCACTTGGCAAACATATCGGAGGATTTCTGCGCGTCCGATGTGGAAAGACCAGCCACATTCCGCATTTTTGTGTATAAAAACAGGTTCTTGTAGTTGTGGGCCTCGTCCACAAACAGCCGGTCCACACCCAGCTGCTCAAAAGTTACCACATCATCTTTTCGCCCCTCGGCTTGCAGCTTTTCCAGTCTGGCTTCCAGAGACTTTCTGGTACGCTCCAGCTGCTTGACGGTAAAACGCTCGCCGCCGCTGGCCTGCACCTCTGCAATCCCCTCAGTGATCTCGTCGATCTGTTCATAGAGAAGCCGTTCCTGACGCTCCCGGCTGATGGGGATACGCTCAAACTGGCTATGTCCCATGATGATGGCATCATAATCACCCGTCGCAATACGAGCGCAGAACTTCTTTCGGTTATGGGTCTCAAAGTCCTTTTTGGTGGTGACTAAGATATTGGCGGAAGGATAGAGACGCAGAAACTCCGACGCCCACTGCTCGGTCAGGTGATTTGGAACCACAAAGAGAGATTTCTGGCACAAGCCCAGGCGTTTGGCTTCCATCGCAGCGGCCACCATCTCAAAGGTTTTGCCCGCGCCTACTTCGTGTGCCAGCAGGGTATTTCCGCCATACAGCACATGGGCGATGGCACTTTTCTGGTGTTCCCGCAGGGTAATGGCCGGGTTCATGCCGCCAAAAGTGATATGGCTGCCATCATACTCGCGGGGACGGGTAGAGTTCATTTCTTCGTTATACTGGCGCACCAAAGTCTGGCGGCGCTCCGGGTCTCTCCAGATCCAGTCCCTAAAGGCTTCCCGGATCGCCTGCTGTTTTTGGGCAGCCAGAGTGGTCTCCTTGGCGTTTAGTACGCGGCGCTCTTTTCCGTCTGTGTCCTCTATGGTGTCATAGATACGGACATCCCGCAGGTTTAAGGAATCCTCCAGAATCTTGTAGGCGTTGGCGCGGCTGGTTCCGTAGGTGGTATAAGCTGCCACATCGTTGTAGGATACAGAAGATTTCCCCTTGATCTGCCATTCAGCAGTAAAGGAGGAATAGTTGACCTCAATGCTGCGCTGGAGATAAAACGGGGTGTTGAAGGTCTCGTACATAAACTGCTGGATGTACTCCTTGTCAATCCAGGTAGCGCCCAGACGCACCTCAATTTCCGACGCATCCAGGTCTTTGGGCTGGGCGGCGGTAAGAGCTTCCACATTGACTGCAAAAGAAGGGTCCTGCTGTGCCGCCCGCTGCGCCTGACGCAGTTTGCGGCGTACATTGCCGGAAAGGTATTCATCAGCAGTCACATAATGGGGTGTGCCGTCCTGTTCCAGCTGTCCCGGCACACGGAAGATCACGCCTTGCAGTTCTCCCGCCAGTTCTTCTTTTGTTTTTCCGGTAAGCTGGCTCATATAGTCCATATCCACGCAGGCTTTTTCCGAGATGGACACCGCCAGTGCTTCACTTGCCGTATCCACCACAGCCACCGCCTGATGGGGCTTGATGGTCCGTTTGGTGAACATATCCGCCTTGCGCTCCAGCTTTCCGTCCTCGTCGATGACTTCCAGCGCACAGAGCAGGTAATAGGAAGAATCGTCTGCATAGGCCAGCCGATTTGCACGGTCATTGATGAGACCGTATTTGGCAGAAAAGCTGTCATAGAGGCTGTTCAGTTCCGCCTGCTTTTGGGTAATGGTGCTGTCCGGAACCGCTGCATCCATCTGAAGGTCGATCAGTTCCTGCACACAATCACGCAGTCCCACAAGACCTTTCACGCGGGCTTCGGCGGTGGCGTTGAGGTCAGGGCGCACCATACGGCTGTTTTCCCGGTAGTACACCTGCCCGTCTACAATGGCATAGGAATAGTTCTTCACATTGGGGTCGGCAGGAATGGAGGTGTCAATAGCTTCGCCTTCGCCCAGCTCCGGCAGCTCTGCCTCCTGATAAGTGCCATGAATGTACTTCACAGCATCATGCAGCTGGTCGGAAAGCTTCAGTCCCTCGATAGGGTTCACGGTGTAATCCATACCATGAGCAGTGCTTACCGGCTCCTGTCTGCCCAGCACCATTTCCGGGTGGTCGATAAAATACCGGTTGATGGCAAACCCGTCCTCCGTCTGTCCGGTCTGGGTCCATTCCGGCACGATGTCCAGCGGGCGATCCCGCTTTTGGAGAAAGATGATGTCCGATACCACCTCGGCACCGGCATTCTTTTTGAACGCGTCATTAGGCAGACGGATAGCTCCCAGCAGCTCGGCACGCTGGGCAAGATAGCGGCGCACGGTGGAATCCTTGGCATCCATGGTATAGCGGGAGGTCACAAAAGCCACCACACCGCCGGGACGCACCTGATCTAACGCTTTTGCGAAAAAGTAATTATGAATGTTGAAATTCAGCTTGTTATAGGCTTTGTCATTGACCTGATACTGACCGAACGGCACATTGCCGACGGCAAGGTCAAAGAAGTCACGCCTGTCAGTGGTCTCAAAGCCGCCTACTGTGATGTCCGCCTTGGGATAGAGCTGCTTTGCGATACGCCCGGAAACCGGGTCAAGCTCCACACCGTACAAACGGCTGTTTCGCATTTCCTCCGGCAGCATACCGAAGAAATTGCCCACACCCATAGATGGCTCCAGAATATTTCCGGTCTCAAATCCCATACGGCCCACAGCATCGTAAATCGCTTTGATGACCATAGGGCTGGTGTAATGGGCGTTGAGGGTAGAGCTTCTGGCGGCGGCATATTCCTCCGGGGTCAGCAGCTCTTTCAGCTGGGCATACTCTAAAGCCCATGCCGGTTTCTCTGGGTCAAAAGCATCAGGAATACCGCCCCAGCCCACATAACGGGAAAGAATCTCCTGTTGTTCGGGGCTTGCCTGCTGTCCGGCAGCTTCCAGCTCTTTCAGCAAACGAATCGCATTGACATTTGCCTGGAACTTGGCTTTCGGACCGCCTTCGCCCAAATGCTCATCGGTAATGCGGAAGTTTTTTGCATTGCGGCGCAGGTTAGCCTTGTATTCCTCATAGGAGGCTTCCTCGGCAGCTTTGGCATTGGGGAAGGTCTGCCACTGGCCATTGACCTGAATGGAAACCGAGTGTTCGTCCAGCACTTCCTCAAAGGTTTTCTCCGGCTCAGTCACAGGGGCTGGCGGCTCCGGCTCCTCGATATGCAGCCGTTCCACCACCACATCATAAGGCAGATGGTTCTTGTCGCCCGGATAGACGGCCACGGTCTCGGAATGGAAGGCCGGGGATTCGGCAGCCGGTTCGGGCTGTTCCTGTCCAAAGCCGTCCTGCTGACGGGCATACATCCCGCGCAGCAAAGGCGCAACCTCATCCCAGCGGAAATACAGCATAGCCAGACGCTTTTCCTCTGCATCCATGACTTCCAGTTCTATGCCCTGTGCCGTGGTACGGTAATCGGCAATATCGCCGGTCTCCAGATTCAGTGTCTCGATCTCACCGGAATAGGCTCTGCTCAGCCAGTAGGCGATCTCGCTGTTGCTCCTGCCGGATTGCAGCAGCGTGGAAATCTGCTTTTTATCCGCTTCATCCATCAGTCCATGAGCCAATACATCCCGCAAGTCCTGATCTGCCTTGTCCGGGTCAATAGGAAGAAACTCGGTATAGTAAGCATTGCGGCGGTCTGCCCGAAGCAGCTGCTCAAACTGTTCTTTGCGCTCTGCCCGGTAGATGGGATATACTATCCCGGTGGGCAGAAGCTGTACGGTGTCCTCCCGCAGCTCGGTGATCTGATAGGCGTCATCCTCGATATACACGGTATCGCCCACGGCATAGACCGGGGCGGCTGGGTCGTAGGAGGTTCTTTGCGGAATTGGGCGGCGAACTGCGTCATATTCCTCATCGGAAATGGAAACTTCGGAAGTCTGCTCTGTCTCGGCATCTGCGATCTGCTCTGCATCTGACATCACCTGTTGGATAAACGGGGCATTGTCCAGTTTTTCCGGGTCTGTCACCTGTCCGTTGACGATCCCTCTTTCTTCCAGAGCTTCCCGGATGGCGATTGGGTCGATGTCGTCAAAACGATCCTGTTCTTCTTCGGTATAGAACCGGTCCTCCTGAATAAGCTGGGCAAGCCTGCGCTGTACCTTCGGCCAGGGCAGCTGCGTTTCCTCCGGGCTGCCGGCACGGACAACGAACAGGCTGTTGCTGTTACTGCCGCCGTATTCCTGAGCCAGCCATGCGGCGGTATCTTTTTCTCTTGCATGGGCTTTCATATAGCGGACAACAGCGTGTTTACTCTCGATATTGCCGTTCCATGCACAAAGGGCAGTATCAATATCTTCCTGAGAAAGAGGGCGCAGAAGCTCATGGAGCTTTGGATAGGTCTCGTCGATCACTTCCCGGTGTAAACGCTGACGGAACTCCGGCACATCCGAATAGAGTCGGATCAGCTCCATATCCTTAGAACCAAGGACCGCACGGCGCACAGCGGCATTACCCTCAATGACAGCATTTTCACGGTCAGAATGACCGCAGGCATTGCGATATGGCACATCTTCCATAACAGCGGCAAGTACAATGGGCTTGTATTGCTCATGCAGTTCTCGAATCGTAGGGGCTGCGGCTGCTTCGGTCTCCTGAAATACTCTGGTCCCGTCTGCGCCAAACTCCGCTTCCTGGGCATTGATGTGCTGTTCCGCCTCATGGTCGATAGAGGGCATGGAATACTCCTGTCGCTCCCTGCCGCCCTTCGGGACAGCGGAAATGGTCACATCATGCTTATCCCGCAGCTGTTCCACAACCTGCTCCAGCCGGTTTGCCGGAAAGCCGCACATTTCCACACGGCCACCGCCGGGGATAGCGCGGGTCGTGAGATTGAGGTCCAGTTCCGCAGCAGCAGTTTTGGCGTCCTCACCGTACAGCTCAAAAAAATCCCCCATTTGGTAGAGGATTATATCATCCGGGTGGCGCTCCTTGACGCCGTTGTATTCCCACACAGCCGGGTCCGGCTGCTGGGCTTGCAGGGCATCTTCTTCCGCCAGGGCCTTTTCTGCCTGGATTTTGTCATACTCCGCCTGTTCCTGTTCTGTGAGATAGCGTCCCTTCTGGATCAGGTCGGTAATCCGTTTGGCGACTTTCTCCCAGGTGAAATGCACATCCGGGCAGCCGTCTTTTTTGTAGTGCAGACCTTTTCCGTCGTGGCTTTCATCGCTTTTCATTGCACCGGACAGGGCATGGGAGTGACCGCCAATACCATACTTATGTTTGAGAAAATCCACCTTTTCCTTATCCGTATGGGGTTCCTGGAAAAAGGTGAAAACTCGGCCCTTACCGCCCTCAAATCCGCTGCCTCTGGTCATGGCGGCGTCGATCTCGTCCTCAGAGATAAACTGCTTGACTGAAGGTACTTCCGTCAACTGAGAGGTAAAGGTGGTGCGAGGCAAGGACAGATCTTGCAGGTTCTCCCAAATTTCTTTGGGTTTATGGTAGTGGAAGCGCAGCAAATCCCGATCCTGCTGGTAGGCCGTCCAGAAGGCAGCATATTCTTCCGCAAGGTTCTGGCGAAACTCCGGGCTTTTCAGCTGTTCGGTGAGCCATGCAGATTCCTCCGGGAAACCGCGCCCCGGATTGTTGGAAAGGATGGGCAGATACCCAGCTTCTCTGGCTTCCTCGCTGAAATCGTGGTACAGATACCAGAGCTTTTCTGAAAGGAGGGAGCGTTCATAGCCTGCCGCTTCTGCAAGCTCCACATTGGAGGCAAAC
>ERZ507033.752-NODE-752-length-13445-cov-5.296415_pt1 | contig 13445 bp, 10 predicted proteins | sample MGYA00512874_ERZ507033 | MGnify/ENA metagenome assembly ERZ507033
ACTTCTGAAGCTTTATATCTGGTTATCAATGATGCAATAAGTGTCTGAACAAAGGTACTTTTACCACTTACATTCGTTCCACATACTGCAATATTTCCAGCATCCGCAATATCGATCCTATATGGTTTCTGACTTTGCCTTGATGGATCATCGTACATTCCTATAGTTGCCACCAATGAATATGCATCATCTGATTTATTTATCGGATATTCATCATCTATATCGTCTATAAATATAGGATTAGCTATTGGTGGTATCCACAAACTATAATCTCTGTTATATCCATTTTCTCTTGCTACCTTGGCCAAATACTCTTTAACCGCATCCAACTGCGTTACGCTGTTTGCCGGATTTGACACTTTGGCAATTTTCTTCTTTCTTATAATCTCCGAACCAGAAGCTGAAAGTATCGCAGTTCGTGTATCTTCACCAGAAACCGCATCTCCCCGATACTCAGCTCCACTCCAGCCAGACTGGAATAGCTCATACACTTCATCATTTCCAACCTGCAGATATCCCCTTCCTGCCTGAGTTATAAAAGCAGCATCCTCCTTGTGCAGCATCTCTTTACTGTCCTGCTTATCCTGCACTCTAAGACACAGCTTAAACTTGGAATTCGACCAGATATTTTCGTCGACTGTTCCTGCTGGTTTCTGCGTAGAAAGGATCAGATGAACACCAAGGCTTCGTCCAACCTGTGCAACACTTATAAGCTCCTTCATAAATTCCGGCTGTTCTCGCTTCAGCTCGGCAAACTCGTCCACTATTATAAACAGATGTGGTACCGGAAGTTCTACCTCACCGGCTTTTACAAGCTTGGTATAATTATTAATATTGTTCACTCCGGCCTCATTGAAGACTCTCTGTCTTCGCATATTCTCGCTCTTTATGGACACCATAGCTCTCTTTATCGCACTTCCTGACAGATTCGATATTGCTCCTATCATGTGTGGAAGACCATCAAACAGGTTTGCCATTCCTCCGCCCTTATAATCAATAATGAAAAAGCCTATATCATCAGGGCTGTAGTTTATCGCCATTGAGAGAATATATGTCTGCAGCGTCTCCGACTTTCCCGATCCTGTAGTTCCCGCAACAAGCCCATGGGGACCATGATATTTCTCATGTACATCAAGAATACAGTCCTTGCCACCAGCCGACTGACCTATGACAGCCCGCATACTGTTGTAATTTTTGTTTGTCTTCCATCTGTCGAGAACCCGCAATTCTTCCAGCCTTTGTATTCCCAGCATATCAAAAAATGTAAGGCTGTCGGGTATACCGCCAGCCTCCACATCTTCGTTCACCTTTATAACTGCTATTCTGTCGGCAAAAGCTGCCAGTTGACTTTCTGTCACCTTATCAAAATCTACATGGCTATACTCATCCGTCTTCATCCTATGGATTCCCGAAAACTGTTTGTCGATTATAAGCTCATAAGTAGTGTCATTCAACAACTGCGATTCCTTATCAGCCAAGGTTACCACTGTGAAAGAATATTTCTGTGCATCTGTTGTTATGTACTTATTTATCGCATGCCCTTCCAGCAGAGAAGTATCAGCAACAAACAACACAATGTGAGTAAACTGTCGCTTCTCTATAGTATAATCTTTCTGTTCCCGGTCTCTCAGAATATCAATAATTCTGAAAAACAGGTCGTCCACTGAGCTTCTATCTGACGCCATCAGTCTCTCACTATAATCATCGAGCCACACATGCGGCATAAACCTATAGTTCATCCATTCACTGCTATCAGTTTCAGAATCGAATGCAAATGCAAGTTTTACATCACGATAAGAATTATTCGCTGCTATCTGTGCAATCATGGTTCTTGCCACATCAAATGCTTTGCTCTTATCTCCCACTCCAACTATACCTATTATACCTGTAGCTCCGAGATCCACGCCCTGCGGAACATCCTTTATTCGTGAATATACAGCCTTTACTTTGCCCGGAATCTGTATCAATTCATCATCAGACTGTTCCATTCGTATCTTAGGAACAGTTATATACTCTGACACATCCAATGTTCCCAGGCCAACTCGCTCCACCAGATAATCCTTATGATTCCTGTTTCTATTCCACAATTCAGTTGACTGATCTGTATATTGCGTTATAACATCAGGAGATTTGTACATATCTCCGAGCATATTTTTTATAGTATTCTGATTAGAAGCTATCTGTTTTATCTGCCGCCTCAGATATCTGGCATACCCAGATCTCCTGTCAAGCTCCCCCTGTGCATTTCTCTTCTTATCATAATGCATATTGATGAAGGCCCATAACACTCCTATAACCGCAGATGCAGCAGCAGTGATAAGACCTGTATACATAAGCATTCCAGAATTGCTCCCTGATGATCTGTAGCTGTACATAGCAAGAACTCCTCCAAGCATCATAGGGATCATCATCGTAAATGTTGGTCCTATAACCATCAAGAGCGGTTTCTTTTCTATCTGCTGTTTTGCCGGTGGATTCTCAATTGTCACAGACTCTATAACCGGCTCCTTCGTATTTCTGGGGGATCTGTGAAAAAATCTGTCTTTTCCCTGAACATCCTCATACTTAAGCGCCTCTGAATCCAAGTATGGCAGATTGACAATAATACTGTCTTTTAAGTCGTTCTGTATAATCACACCGATAATCTGCACACAATATATTATCCTTAAAGCACCGAGTTCTATAATATCTCCACATTTGAGCTTGTATCCTGACTGTACCAGATTGCCATCCACGGTCAAGCTACGACTGCCAGTATCACATATAATCCATCCATTTCCATTTTCCACAAATTCGGTCTGAACACCAATCATTTCCGGGCTTCTCACCACAATCTCATTCTCGTCAAGACTTCCTATTCTTATACGATGGACACCCGATATCATATATTTATCCACAGGAGTCATAAATTCCATAAGATTTCCTCTTTCGACTATTTAATAACACACTTTACAGCACTTGTGCTGGCACCATTCTGCACGTTTCCGCCTGACTTATAGCAAGGAACAACCTTAATATAATATTTTCCAGCTTTCAGTCCGGTTATGGTTGTACTGGTACCCGTTATCTTACTCTTTGAATTATATAGTGACATCTGTCCACAATCTTCACTGTCCTTCTTGTAGCCATAATAATATATCCTATATTCGCTGGCATTATACTCCTTCTTACTATTAGACCACTGTATATATAACTGTCCTGATTTTTTAGATTCTGTATTCGCTATCTTAACTATGTTTGGCACCACTTTTATAGTTCTGGTGATAGACTTTGTACTATAGTGCGCAGCATCCGCTCCCTTTGGTGTAAAGGTAGCTGTAATCACTACACTGCCAAATGCTTTGTTATTCATAACCTGAACTCTTCCACCTGCCGCATTGATCGCAAGCAATTTAGGATTACTTGATTTGAAGCTAAATGTACCCTGACAATCACTAGGTGCAACACACTCAAAGCCATGTGTTCCATTTGCATTGTGCCATGTTGTTGATATAGGACTCTTGAACGAGATCACCGGTACCTTTTTTTCAATTCTAAAATTCTTTACAACTCTCTTTCCTGATACACAGTTGGAACCATTTGCCGTAACAGTAACTGTCGCTGTACCAGGCTCTTTATTATTTGCGTATTGTACTGTATAATCTGATGCCTTCAGCTTTGCACTTCCATACGCAACTGTAACTGCAGGCTTGAAATAACTTCCGCTATATGTATAAGAATTAGCAGCTAATGTCACTGTCGCTTTTGTTATATCCGCCTGAGAAATTGTAAATGTCTTACTTACTTTTCCAGTTAAATTCTTACAACCCTCTATGGCTGCCTCCGCTTTATTTCCGGCCGATACATTATTCTTTAAAGTAATCTTATAGTTATCAGTACCCATTACCGCACCATTCAGCTTCACTGTAACCTTTGGTAACTTTGCTGTTCCGTCATATACACAAGATGCCACATCTATCGATGCAGACTGCACATTTGCAGGCTTAATTGTAAATTCCTTCTGGATCTCTCCGCCATAATCTCCACATCCAGTCACCACAATCTTTGCTTGTGTTCCTGCATTAATATTGTCTTTATAGGTGACCTTATAGTCTGTACCCTGTTCAATAACTCTTCCCTCATACTTGACCTGTACTGTCGGAGCTATCACCTTGCCTGTATATACATATGGTTTATCATCTGAAATGATCACCTCAGCACTGTCCTCTGATAAATTCAAGGCTGAAGGCTTGTACACATTATTATCCTGTCCGCTTGGAGCAATATCAAAACGGTGAGCCCCCACGACTTCATTGCACTTTAGATATGAACCAGACTTAACCTCAAGAGTCATGATACTGCCTCCACATGAGATTATCTTGTCTATTTTGCATGGCTCACTGCCTATGGCCAGTTTTTCGCAGTAGAGTCTCATGGACTGTGCGGTAAGTCCACGTATCTTCAGCTCGTCTTTATCCTCACTGTAATCTATTTTTCCATACACATACGCATCCGCTGCTTCAGACTCGGTCATGGTTATCCATGCAAGCGCTCTTCCGTTTGGTGATGTACTTAATCTTACTCCAACTGGATAATTTGCTATGCAATAATAGGTTTTTACCGCATCAGTCGAATCCGACTCATCAGCGTGTGCCTGCACCATACCAAATGAACATATAGCCAAGACAATCATCACTGCCGCTATAAGTTTTTTTACTCTCGTCATCTGAAATGCCCCCTTTACTTCCTTATATCTCCTCTGCTATTTGTAACCTTCTGTGATTCAACGCCATTTTTCTTCACATAAATTACAGGATAGTATCTGCTATACTTTGATACATTCACAGTAATAACTACTTTCTTGCCTTTCTTTACAGTTTTTATATGTGGCTTACCATATAGTTTTTTCATCTTTGACGATTCATACACTTTTACGATAACCTTTGAATTCGGAGTAGGATTATTTACTGTTACTTTTAGTGTTTTGCTGTTATGGGCAATTGACACAGATGACATCACCGGTCTTACATAATATGTAATCTTTCTTACCTTCTGCTCATATACACCATTATCACCTGCTTTTATCGTAACTATAGCTTTACCAACACCCTTTATTGTTATCTTTCCATTATTCGCTACAGAAATAACCTTAGGATTGGATGAACTATATGTAAGTCTGACTCCACCCTTTGCTGAGGCTCCTATGCTTCTCTTCACGCCCTTCTTATAATTATACTGTGTCTTTTTACTCTTAACCTGTATGCTCTGAGGTTTTCTTACCTTCACAGTGATTGTTTTTGAGCATGGCTTATAATTTGACTTTGTCTTATTATTAGCGCATATTGTTATTTTGGCTGTACCCGTTTTTGTGACTGTTATGACTCCTCTGTCATTGACCTTGAGTACATTCTCGTTTGAACTTGTGTACCTTATCTTCTCATTTCCTGAAGTCGTAGCTGCCAGGGTCATAGATGCTGTTCCACGACTGTTCAGAAGAAGCGTATATGTACCTGCGGCCTGCTTACCATCCTTCTTAACAGAAAGCTTGCATGCTGCCTGAACTATTGAGAATTTCATTGTGAGTGTGCCGATATTCTCATTTTTTCCTGTAATCTTTATAACAGCGGTTCCGACATTTTTATTATTCGAGTATGTAACATCATATGCATCTGCATTTACTACAGAGCCATCATTATCCGTAACTTTAATTACCGGTTTTATAGGCTTTCCCGTATAAGAATAACTCTTAGCCGGAATACTTACATTCATACTGTTTTCATCAAACCTATAAGCCCTCCTGATAATCACATTCTCATCAGAATCCGGAGTATATATGTTGTTACCAGCCTCATATGTATACAGATATGTTCCGGTTGGATTTCCCTCCTTGAACAAGCCGGTTCCAAAATCCGCATCCGCCGGTCTTCTTAACAATCTAACATATTGAAGATTTTTGCACCCTATAAAACAGAAATCGCCCAGTTTTGTCAGTCTTTCCGAAAAATCCAGATGCTCTAACAATTCGCATCCCGCAAAGGCACAATTTCCAACACTTGATAAATTATCAGGAATATCTATGTTCTTTATTCTGTTACAGCCCTGAAAACAATAGTCTCCCAGATTCTTGGTATACTCTGATAATTTCAAATCGGTTATGCTATAGCACTCTCCAAATGCAAACTGACCAAGTTCGTATATCTGAGATCCAGACATGTCTACATTCTTCAAACTTGAACATCTGGCAAATGCATACGCCCCCACCGACAAAGTTCCTTTCGAAAATTCCACAGACTTTAAAGAAGTACATCCATAAAAAGCCCTTCGTCCTATAGTGAGAGGTTCGTCTCCCTCTATAACCACAGACTCCAGATTTGTACATCCTGAAAATGCATTGTTACCTATATGTGTAACTCCAGGCTTTACTACAACCTTTATAACATTGAAATTAGTCCACGGCTTCTTGTCCTCCAGTCCAAAGTCAATCATCGCCTTATTTGTGGAAACATCCAATGTCAGCACCCCACTGTCACCATTATATTCAGCCCTGATTCCAGCATCCTCCGACACTGCATTCGTCGAAGCATATGCCTGTACCATTTCTGGAACAAGGCTGACCATACACATAATCACTGCTCCTACAATTACTGTAATTATCCTTCTCTTTAACTCCTTTTTCATGATCAATCACCCCACTCTTCTTCTTCTGTTATAAACTCATCTTCATTTACGCTTGATGTTCCGCTGTCCGCCTGTTCATTTGTTCCCGAACCACCAGATGATCCCGATCCACCACCTGCTGAACCGGAGCTTGCAGCCACAGACGAGCTTGTCTTCTTGCCCTTACTCACTATCAGATACAACTGAGTATCTTCAGTCATCTCAGTTCCCGCCTTTACGCTTTGTCTGATGATCACATTCTCATCAACGGTATCAGAATTCTCCTGGAGGGTACTAAAGGTGATTCCAAGGGTTGAACACTGTATAGTTGCATCATTCAAGGTCATACCTACAAAGTCAGGAAGTTTTACTGTCTGCTCTCCCAGGCTTACTGTGACCTTTACAGAACTCCCCTTTTCTATGCTGGTTCCCTGTGTATCCTGCTGTTCAATTATCAAGCCAGCCGCAACATCCTTACTATATTCTTCAGTTTCTTCAAGCTCTATACCAGCCTCTGTAGCCATAGCTCTGGCATCATCCAGAATTTCACCAACAAATTCCGGCACAACTGTCATCTCCTTGCCTTTACTGACCGTTATTCCAACTGAAGCCTTACGTTTCACCTTCATTCCCTTGGCTATATCCTGTGAGATAACGCATCCTTCTTCTACCTCAGAACTGTATTCTTTTTTCTCCTCAAGCGTTACACCAGACTCTCTGGCAATTTGTTTTGCCTCCGCCGTTGTGTGCCCAACAAAATCAGGCACAACAGATTTCCTATTAACCATCATGATAATTAACACAACTGAAACCAATACGATTCCAGCTATTACACCTATGATGATCTTCATATTGGGTCCATGCTTGTCAGAATCACCAGCTTCAAGTGCTTTTAAAATGTCTTCAAGCTCATCTCTGCTATCCTTCGCAGCTTCTCCAACGCCCGCAGCTCCAACATCATCTTCCCGCGACACAACACCATCTCCTTTACATTATTGTCAAACAATAGTATTGCATCATCAATTATTTTTGTCAACAGTCATTTAGTTTTTCTCTATTTAATTATAAAAAAATACATTGTTTTCATAACAAATGTTGTTAAGTAAACAATGTATTTTTACAAATCATGCCTTTATAGTTTTACACTTCTGTTTGTTCTTGCACTAATTGCAAAACAAAATCCCCAAAATCTTCTGCTAACGTTTCAACTATCTCATATTCCTTACCATTATAAAATGCCATTATAACCCTAGGCTCTTTTTGCTCGTTTAAATATGAATAATCTAAATATGCCATATTCCCATCATCAAAATTATATATAGGTATCCACTCATTAGGTAAGTTATATTCTTTCCGGTCATTTAACGCATAAGCAACAGAATTCCCCTCCAATATTCCTGAATCATCATCTGGGTCAATTCCAAAAATTTCATTACCATAAAATGATAAATAGCCATATTTTTTATAAAATTCTATACTTTGATTTGAAAATTTTATATTAAGCATTTGCTCTGATTTTCTAATTTCTTCTTCGTTTTTCCCCCCCGCTGTAGTATAAAATTTACATTTAGGTGCTAACTCCATTGCTTTAATAAAATTTGTATAGCTCATATATACCTCCACTAATCTAAATTATTACTTCGCCATTTCCAATATTCTCTTCTCCACTTATTAAACTTACTTCTATTAATCTTAGATGGAGCTTGTCCTATATTAGTGTGCAGTTTGCTGTAATTCTGCTGATGCTCTGTAGCCGTTATTTCCATAACTGGTCCATTATCTGTTTGATCAATGTGATGTATATTAACAGATTTTCCATCTGTTCCAATAGGTGCCAGTCCTTGCTCCATTCTCTGTGTATTCGTTCGACCCTGTTTGTCTACAAAACCAGGATCAAATGTGTTTTTATCCATTGTAACAGTTTTTCCGTTTACATCAACAGTTTTTTTGCCATTCTTCCAATTAACATTACCTCCACCCCCTCCCTGTCCTTTGCCAGTAGATATAACACCATTTTCACTCTCCGCCTTTGACGACGACTTCCCACCTCCAACAGACTGCATAGCAAACGATGTTGCCGCACTTTTTACCCAAGTCTTAACTATATCTCCGCCAGTAAAGTCTTTATCATACTTGTTTGAGTGATACGCATATACCACACTATCTACAGTTGCATCAGATACCATATTCATAGCTTTTACAGCCATGACTCTTCCTACTGTGAGTTCTGCCCCTGACATAATTGCAGATGTTCCAGCTCCTAATCCTCCACTGATTGCACCCAATATTGCTCCAGATTCAAAGCCACTTGCAAATCCATCAAAAACGACTTTCCTGCTCTCACTGATGCTTCTTCTTAACTTTTACTATAAAGCAATGCGTTCTGCATCTTTGATAAATTTTTTAGTTTTAATTTCGGTTGTCATTATATGGATACATTATCAATTTATTTTCTTGCATATCTTTTCATTTTTCGCAAAAAAAACTCACACGCCTCTGATTCTGTTTCAAACAATTTCAATCCACTTTTGCTACCATGCTCGCTATAATATACTTGCCATTTATCTTCCTTTGCAATGCATAATTTTTCATTTGGCAGGCCCCCCACCATTATTGAATATAATTCTTGTGGAATCTCCATCATTTCTAGTTCTTTTTCTAATTGTTCTACTGTCATGCTTATTGAATTCTCCTTAAAATACCAGCATCTAATAATTCATCTACTGTATCTGGCAACAAATATTGTATTCCTCCGCCCGGTTCATCAAACCAAGATGCTATACTACCCGATTTTACATTAATTGGTTCAACAACCTCAAATACACTATATGGTCTTTGGTCTGTTCCTGGTTGTAACACTTCATCCATTGGTATATCAGCAAATTCATTTTTTTCTGTCCAATTTATTGCCCCTGTTTCTTGATTATAATACCTTGGATTGTCAAATACATCCTTATACTTTAAATAAAGTTCATCGTCAGGTGTATAATCCCAATAGATAGAGGTATGCGTCACCACTCTTGAAGCACTTGTGACTTCATTCATTGAGACTGCTCCCTCTGTTTTGCAGGATTTTGCGTATTAGCTGGATGTTGACAGCATTTGTGCTGTACTTCGTATATCTAACCAGATTGTAACCCGCATTGAAGTGAGGATTCTATCTACTTACAATTCACATTAGAAAGGATTTCAATTATGTACATCGTAGGCATTGATATTGGCAAAAATCATCATGAAGCATCCATTGTTTCACCTGAAGGCAAACAAATCGGCCGTTCTCTTCTCTTTGCAACTACACACAAAGGTGCAGATTCTCTTATGAGCTTTATCTTTAAAAACATCGGTAATTCCCCTTGTGTATTTGGCATGGAAGCTACAGGTCATTACTGGTATCCCATTTATTCATTTCTAAAAGCAAAAGGATATACCATCTATGTAATCAATCCTATCCAGTCTGATTCTTTAAGAAAAATGTATATACGACAAACCAAAAACGATTCAATTGACTCTTTTTTGATTGCAGAAGTGATACGTTTCGGTCAGTTTGGGACTACTTCCATGGGCATTCTGGAAAAGTATCTCACCCCTGAGAATATTGAGAATACACCAATAGATGAGCTCTTTGAAATCATAAAAGATAAGAGCCACAACCGACTTACCAAAGCTAAAGCCATTTCCATCAAAGAAGCTGCAGCTGATACCTTTGGTATTAAGATAGCACAGGATGCTTTCTCTTTCCAGTTAAAACAGCTCATTGACAGAATGAATTTTCTTGATAAGCAGATTGAAGCTCTTGACTGCCAGATTCTTGAGTACTACGAGAAGTTTGATTGTTATCTTCATACCATTCCCGGAATAGGCATGATTGCTGCTGCAACCATTCTTGCTGAAATCGGTGATATAAACAGATTTAAGAGTTCATCTGCCTTAGTTGCCTTTGCAGGTATTGATCCAACTGTACGACAATCCGGTGAATTTAGCAGCACTCATAATCACATGTCCAAACGGGGTTCACCTTACTTACGGCATGCCATTTTTCTCGCTGCAACTACCCGTTCTTTCCATAACAGTCCGTTGAATGCATATTACAAAAAGAAACGTGACCAAGGTAAACATCACTTAACTGCCACAGGAGCTGTAGCAAGAAAGCTTACCACCGTAATTTATGCCGTGTTACGGGATAGTAAACCTTATGAACCTAAGAAGTTCTGTTAATGTCTGGTAGTAAGACTATGATTTAAGCCTGCCTGTGGGGAGGCTTAGTTGTGATACTCATTTTAAATTCTCGGACTTTATCACACCACTCATCAATTAATTGACGAAGTTCTTTTGTATCCACCTCACAACAAGTTTCATAGTATTCATCATCATCCTCTATTAACATATTATATATTTTTGTGTTTTTAAAATTTATCTCCGCACAACAAACATTTCCACTTATCTCTTTTGAAATGATTTCTCCTGACAATACCTTATCAAAATCTGATTTAATCCATTCTTCAAATGGTCTAACATCAGAGCACAAAAATGTATTAAGCGTTTCTGCATTTTTACAATTACATACTATACAAATATCTTTTTTTCCTTTTGCAAGTTCATATTCCACATATTTTCTTTCAATCATTATTACTCCTTTGGAAAAGCTGAAATTATTTTTCCATTATTATTTATATACATTTCAATTTCTAATCCATTATTTGATATACCAATATATGAATTTTTAGATCCAACTACAAACACTTTGTTATTATAAGCCTCATTAATTGAATCAATCACATCTTGAGGGCTCATTTCTTTATGGAAAAACGTTGAATAACCCCCATTTCCAGATTTTGGAATACCATTAACCTCAACTTGTGCCTTATATACCCCTAAATCATTTATTAATACTTCTGTTCCATTAACAATATTTCCTGCAGTATCTTTAATACACTCATAATGATAACCTCCTGCTTTCCCTCTTCTAACATTTCCTTCAAAAATATGTTCTATAGTTGAGTCCATAAAGTTATCAGTATTTTTTAATTCTATTAGACTTGACTTCCCATAGCTGGTCTCAACAATCTTCCCAGCATCTTCCGCTGCACTCTCGGCTCCATTGGCTGCTCCCTCAAGCCCTTTTCCGGCTTTCCCCACATCTTCCGTTAAATTTCCAGCGCCCTCGGTTACTCCATCAATCCCTTTTGGGGCTTTCGCCAGCTTGTTCGCCTCTGCTTCAATTCCATTCAGCCCCTTTGCTGTCACTCCACTTGCAACCATACCGGCAACCATTCCTGCTGTATCATTTCCTGTCACATCTGTGGTTATCTTCTGCGCACCGGCTCCGGCTCCCATTGAGATGCCTTCTTTGGCGACTATTGTTGCTGTGCTTTTGAATGTCAGATTTCCCGATGTGGATGCCCGATTGGAATCATTGCGGATGCTGCAAATGCAAAGGCATTTTCTGTCATCCTTTATGCCGTTTACTACCGTGCTGTCAATGTCACCTGTGCTTCCATAATAAATATCCTGAGTGCCCTCTATGGCATCTGCAGCTCCGAATACTGCTGTTCCGCTTCCTACTGCTACTGCAACGTCAGCTACTATTGGTATTGCAGCACCTCCTGTCAGCACTATGCATGCTGCCCCCGTCGCAATTAGTACTGCTCCTCCAACCGTCCTCCAGATTCCCTGTGTCTTTCTCTTTTCGGCTTCATCCTTTATCTTCTGTTCTGTCTCATAGATTTCATCGTATGCTTCTTTATTCTTCTCATGCAGGTCTCCAAATATTTTAATGCCCGTGTTCAAGGTACCTGCATCTTTACCTGTGATAAAACTGCCTGTTTCATAGCTCTCAATCGCACCCTGGCTAAGGCCTATTTTTGAAAGACATGACTGCAGATTTTCCAGAAGTAGCTCTACTGAATTTTCAAGCCGTACCACATTTTCTCTCTCGTAGCTGTTTACATTTGAGACAAGCTTTATAAGGTCGCTGTCCATCTGCTCATGGATATCAAATACTCCGTTAATGTCCGGCATGCCCACATCAGATATGTCCGATACTTCTGAAAGTGCACTTCTTATTTTGCCCGTATACTCATCAGTATCCTCATAGTTTGATGCCAGTTTTTTCCTGAATTCCTGTATTGCTTCTTCATCCAGTTTGAAGTTCGTCGAGCTATCAATGGCACGGTATCCATCCTTGTATGCTGCCATATTGTCAAGCAGTGTCTGTGCAGTTACTTTAATGCCTGACAGGATTGTTATATGTGCTTCACCAAGATAACTCTTTACTGCGTCTCCGGTTTTTCCTGTAAATACTGCATTTTCCGTAAACATATTGATTTTTTCTATGCAGTTATCAATATTTTCAATTAGATTGTCAATTTTTCGCTTATATTCCCAGAACAGATCACTGAGATCCGTATAATTTATCTGAAACCCTTCCATTTTCATCTCCTAGTTTTATGGTATCACAGCTGTATCTGATAGTCCAATACCATTTTTAATATAATCTCCCTGTTTTCTGTCATTTTCATTTATTGCATTTATTATCAGGTCTATTTTTGCCAGATCATTATTTAAAGTATCTCTGTAATCTTTCACAAAGGCTTTCAGCTGCCTGTATTCTTCCTGAAATTTGTCCATTGCTTCAGATCTGCTTTTGATTTCTGTCTCTGCCGCTGTGAGACTTACGGAATCAGAAGCTGTTTTTATACCGGCAGTCATAAAAGATACCTGCATATTATCAAGGCTGATTTCCATCTTTGTATTTCTCCTCTCACTTTTATTAATTGAAAAAATTCTGTATTTTCGTGCACAGATCATCC
>ERZ507033.760-NODE-760-length-13363-cov-4.154944_pt1 | contig 13363 bp, 8 predicted proteins | sample MGYA00512874_ERZ507033 | MGnify/ENA metagenome assembly ERZ507033
CCGGGCAATCGATTACTCGTAAGCAAGGAGAAAATTAATAATGACAAAGAATCTCAAGAGAATTGTGGCGCTTATGCTCGCAATTGTCATGACAGCAAGCTTCGCGGCCTGCAAGAAAGATAAGAATAACGATGACACCACCGGCGCAAACGAGCCCGCCGCTTTAGGCGAGGTCGTCGGGGACGATATGCTTCCCGAGGATCCCTCAAATGCAGTTGTCGACGAGACAGAGGCTTCTTCCGGCAAAGAGGACAGCACCGCCGCAGAGACAGAGGCTGTTGCCGACAACTCCGCGAAGCCCTCGAACGGCAAGCCCGAGAGCTATGCGGAAATTCTCGCGGCCTACAGAGACGTCCTAAACCTTGCGAAGAGCAGCAAGGTCGGCTATGAGAAGTCCGAGTGGCAGGTTCTGCCCAAGGAGAAGAGAAACTTCGACGGTACCGTCATCAATATGCTCCTCCCCGTTGCGGGTCTGTTCATGACCAGCGAGAAGGATGCCAAGGGCAAGAAGCACGAGAACAACCCGAAGGGCACCGACATGAAGTGGTTCCCGATCTACCAGCATCCCACAAAGGGCTGCACCCTGACCGACGTCAGCAAGATAAAGAGCGCAAAGTGCGAGGTTCTCTCGAACGGCAACTACAAGATAACGATAGTCCTCAAGGCGGATATCAACCCCGAGCCCTGCGATCCCAAGACGGGCGTTATCTCCAAGGGCTTCACCGGAACGATGTTCAGCCCCCTTGCAAAGGCCGATATTGACAACACCCTCCATAATGACCCCAACGTCACGAAGGTCGTCAAGGATGTTGAGTATTCGCTCAAGTACTATGACTGCACCGCAGTGCTCACCTACAACCCCAAGACCAATCATATGGTAGATCTCTATCAGTATATGCATGTCCTTGTTACCGGCTCCGGCAAGGTGCTCGGCAGCAGGTTCTCCGGCAATGCGGTTCTCGACAACTATCTTGAGATAACCAACGTCAAGTATTAATTGAACCGAAAATAAAAAAGAGCCGCAATTCGCAGAAAATGTGGATTGCGGTTCATATTTTTTAATTGGCAATTAAGCTTGAACTTTTGCCGCAAATGGGGTATAATTAAACAGCTAAAAAATCAAGCTTCGTGAGGTGCTTATGGACAGGGAAAACAGAAGATTTCTGAAAAAGCTTTCTATATGCATGGCTGTGCTGTTCGTTGTAGTGACGGCGGTCAGCCTGTTTGTGATGAATTTTACTCCGCTCAACAGACTTATCGGCGGCTATAAGGAGCAAAAGCTCGACCTCTCCCGTGCGCAGGGCAGCAATTTTGTCTACAGCGACTTTGACGGCACCGTAACCGTCGGCATGGGGTACTCGGAGCTCGAGTTCTCGGACATAGACGCGCGGGTCGGCTCCATCGGCTTCGATATCGAGCTTGACGACAACGTGGAAAAGAGCACCGTCCGCGTCGATTTCTCGGATTCGACCACCTCGTATTACCGCCAAGGGCTTGCGAAGCTCGAGATGGACGGAGATTCCGACAATATTATGACCTGCAGCTTCTCGGGTGACGTGTCGCGCCTCAGGTTCAACATATCCGTCGACGGCGACGGCTACGTGGCAATCAAGAACATCACTCTCAATCAAACCGCAAGCGCCCGTCACATAGTCGGAACGGTTTTGACCTATTTGCTCATAGCGACAGTCGCGGGCTTTATTATTTACTTAATTGCAAATCCCGCCGGAGCACGCAAAAAGTTTTCGGACAATAAACTGAGCTGCACCCGTTGGGCGGTGGCGATAACCGCTGTCACCATGGCGCTCGCGGTGTTCTTCACGTTCACGAGCGTAGCAAAGGGCTGGTCAAACGCCTATTTCAGCTTCACCTCGCACGAGGGCAATCAGATATCAAAGGAGCTTGTTGACGCGTTCGAGCATCATCAGGTGCATCTGCTCGAGGAGCCGAACGACGAGCTGCTCGCGCTCGAAAATCCCTACGACAGCCCGAAGCGCAACACAGAAGTTACTCAGGAGAAATTTCTGTGGGATCACTGCCTGTATAACGGAAAATACTACTCATATTACGGCATAGGCCCGGTGCTCGCGCTGTTCCTGCCGTATCACCTGATAACGGGATACTATTTCCCCTGCGGCTGGGCGACGCTCTTGTTCGCGTTAGTCGGGATAATCTTCCTGACGAAGATTTATCTCGCGGTTATAGAGAAAAAATTCCGTGAGCTGCCGACAAATACGGTGCTCGCAGGGCTGATAACCCTGCAGATGTCCTCGGGAATTATGTTCTCCACGGCGCGCCCGCTCTTCTATGAGCTGGCTATCGCCTCCGGATTTATGTGTGTGGCGATAGGCGCGTATCTGCTCATAAGCTCAAATATACTCTGGGACGGGAAGATTTCCTATGTCCGTCTCGGCTTTGCCTCGTTCTTCCTGGGCTATGCCGTGCTCTGCCGCCCGACCCTTGCGGTCTATTGCATCGCCGCGCTGTTCTTCTTCGCGGGCGGACTGAAAAAAGCTCTCGACGGGCTCGAAAAGAAGCAGAAGACCCGCACGTTCTTCAAGTATGCGGCAGTCGCCCTCGTCCCGCTGGGCATTATCGCCATGGGGCAGATGATATATAACTATCTGCGCTTTGACAACCCGCTCGACTTCGGCATACAGTATTCTCTGACGATAAACGACTTCACCCACTCGGAGTTCCACTGGAGATATGTGCTTATCAATATGTATGCCTATCTGCTGAATATGCCGCACTTCACGCCCAAGTCCTTTACTCATCTTGCGTCCTCGGTGGAGTCCTTCGGCTTGAACGGCTATATGTTTATCGACAACGCGGGCAGGAACCTCATCTCCGTCGGTCTGATATACCGCGCGCTGCCCATGTTCGCATATCTGTTCGCGGGCAAGGCTCTGAAGCGCGTCGAGAAGAAAAAGCGCGTATTGCCCGCACTTCTCATCGGCGTGACCTGCATACTCATGCCGCTCGTGATAATCTTCTCCTCGTGGGAGAGCGGCTATGCCGTGCGCTACAACGCGGATATCTCGTGGCCGATGGTCATCGGCGCTCTGGTCATTGCGTTCACGCTCTATAAGAGCATAAAATCGAAGAGCACGAAAAAGCTCGTCGATTTGATATTCACCGTCTCGACAGTCGCCTGCATCTATGTGAACATGGCTCAGCTTCTCACCTTTGCGGGCATCGAGAGTATGTTCTGGACAAATATCTGGAGATAAAGCTTAAAGCTTATATTACAAAATCCTACCCGCGAAAAAATCGCAGGTAGGATTTTTTTCGCCCCGCATCTGCGGGGTATACATTATAAATAAACATATAAATCAGACCTTGTAGAACTCCTTGTACCAGCGGGCAAAATTGCGAAGCCCGGTTCGAAGGTCAGTCGAGGGCTTGTAGCCGTAGTCGCGCTCGAGCGGCTCTGTGTCCGCATAGGTCACGGGCACGTCGCCCGGCTGCATGGGGACGAGCTTTTTATGCGCCTCGAAGTCGTAGTCTTGCGGCAAAACGCCCGCCGCGACAAGCTCGCTGCTCAGAATCCCGACGAAGTCGAGCAGATTTTCGGGGCTGCGGTTGCCGATATTGTAGACCGCATACGGCGGCACGGGCAGACCGTCCTCGCCGTTTTTGCGCTCCGGCGCGCCCTGCATAATGCGAACCACGCCCTCTACTATGTCGTCTATATAAGTAAAGTCCCGCTTGCAGTTTCCGAAGTTAAAAATGCTTATCGTCTCGCCGCGCAGGAGCTTGTCCGTGAAGCCGAAATATGCCATGTCGGGGCGACCCGCAGGGCCGTAGACAGTAAAAAATCTGAGTCCCGTCGAGGGGATATTATAGAGCTTCGAGTAGGCGTGAGCCATGAGCTCGTTCGACTTCTTCGTTGCGGCATAGAGGCTGACGGGGCTGTCCGCCTTGTCGTCGGTGCTGTAGGGCACTTTTTTGTTGCCGCCGTAGACCGACGAGCTTGAGGCATATACCAAGTGTTCGACCGGGGTTCTGCCGCTGTCATAGGAGTGGCGGCACGCCTCGAGGATATTATAAAAGCCGATGAGATTCGACTCGATATAGGCGTCGGGATTTTCGATTGAATAGCGCACTCCCGCCTGTGCCGCCAAATTAACGACAATCTGCGGGGCATATTCGCAAAAGACCTCCCCGACCTTGCTCTTGTCCGCGAGATTCGCCTTGATAAAAGTGAAGTTCTCATACCGACGGAGCTCTTCGAGCCGCGATTCCTTCAGGCGGACATCGTAGTAGTCATTGACGCTGTCGAAGCCTATGACGCGGATATCTTCAAACTCCGTGAGCAGGCGTTTTGAGAGAAAAGAGCCGATGAAGCCCGCCGCGCCCGTCACGAGCACGGTTTTGCCGTTCAGGTCTGTTTTTGTTTTGCCGAGCCTTTCCTGCATATCCCCCGTCCCTTTCGGAAAGGGGCTGACACCTTGCGGCGCAGCCCCCCCGTGAGTTATTTCTTGAATTTTTCGAGTATCACGCTGAAAAGCACTGTTGCGCACTGGACTGTTACCGCCGTCAGCGGCGACACGAACGCGAACGCCTTGAGCGCGACGCAGAGTATCGCTCCCGCCGCCACGACCGCCTGCATTATAAGGGCGAACACCGCCCAGCGCGAGGCGAAGTTTGCAAGCCTGCCGCAGGCCGCTATGCTCTTGAAGTAAGAGCGGGCGGAGCCGTCGTGCATGACCTTTGCAGGCGCGGAGTCAACGACGCTGTCTCTGTATGCGCTGAATATGCGCGCGCCGTGGGAGAACGTCATTTTGATATCCTTCTGCGCTATGCCGAAGCGCGCGGCGATAAGCTCGTCGGTGACATTCGGGTCATCCGTGCGAACGACAAGGCTGAAGCCGTTGTCCGCCATCTCGTTGAGCGACTCCTTGAGAGAGGCGTCCTCGGCGTAGTTAAAGACGAACATCGCCGCCACCTGGGAGTCTATGGCTATGTAGAGAATCTTGCGTCCGTTGCGCTTGACCTTGTCCTCGTCGGACTTGAGCGGAACCTCGATATTGTGATGCGTGAGCAGGTTCCGATTGCCGAGCAGCACGCGCTGATTGTATATAGTTGCGGAGAGGCCGAGCCTGTCCTCATATATCATATCGCGCACGGGCGGCAGAAGCTCTGTCGAGCCGCCGATAATGCGGTTAAAGACATCGGTCAGCGGGCCGCCGGACTTCAGGACTATTGCAACCGCGTAGAGCAGAACGTCGTCTATGCGCACGGTGTGAAAATCCTTCATTCCGTGCATTTCGCACGCGGCGCGGTCGAAGAGGTCTGCGCTGTCGACTGCGGCGGCGACCGCCTCGGAGCATTCTACGGCGGCGTCGTAGCCCGCTATCATTCCGCCCTCCGAGTTGAGCTTTCTGTTTTCAAGATAGAGGGGAATCATCAGCGCAAGCTCTATGGCGCAGGGTGAGGTCAGGCAGAACGCGCCGGTGAGCACGCCGAATGCCTGGAAGAAATCCCTTGTTATTATGCCCGATATCACGGCGAGCAGCACGGAGACTGCCGAAGAGATTATCAGGCTGCGCTTTACGCAGCTGTCCGCAGGCGAATTTGCCTCGGAATTTTTAATGAACTCGGCGGGGAACTTTACCTTGCCGGAATACAGAATATCGGGGTTGCCCATTTTAAGAGAGCGCCCGACCTCGAAGGCATCCTTTTCGCTCTCTATGGCTCTTATGCCGTAGAGCCCCGACTTGCGCTTTGCGGTGCAGAAAAGGAAATTCTGCATAACGCGCGCCGAGCCGCGGCTGCCGTTTTCGGCGGTCATGAGCAGGGCGAATACAGCCGCCGAGCAGTAGAACACACCGGAAGCGCCCTCGGGCGATTTGTTGAAGAAAGAGAGCACCGTCTGAACGAGCGCGAGTATAAACGTAATTCCGCCTGCCGCGCCGCCGGTCACGCGACCCTTGGCGAGAGCCTTAATGCCGGAGAGAACGCACGGAAAAGCGAGATAGAACGACGCGAGCAGAAGAACGAGATTCGCCGCCGCGAGTCCCGCGCCACCGCGGTCAAACGCGGGAGCGTCTACCGCCGCCCACTCGAGAATCTTAGGAACCAGGAGCAGCAGCAGCGCGACTCCCTCTATAACGCAGAGCCCTATGGCCGAGGTCTTGAGCTGCGTGGTCGCGTTTTTAAGGCTGTTATATATGCGCCCGCGCTGTTCGGGCTTTTCGTATTCGAGCAGCACTTTCTCGGAGCGCTTTTTCTTCTTTTTGGGCTGCTCCTCGGGCTCCTCCGCTTTTTCTTCGGGGCGAGACTCCTCCTGCTGCGGCTCGTTTTCGTCGAGATTGCTCAGCAGAACGAATTTTTTCTTCTTCTCCGCTCTTTTTTTGCTCAGCTCGTCCCGCAGCTCGTCCTCGTCTATTTTTTCGGTCTCCGGCTCTTCGCCGAAGCCGCTGAGCATCATCTGCTCCTCCTCAGGGCGATTTTCTGCGGCGGGGTTAGTGAAGGGCCTATCCTCTATGGAGGAAGGGGTGTCATTCTCCGAACCGACAAAGTCCTCCGCGGGAATGACCTTCGGCAGAGGCTCAAGCCCCGACGTCTCGGAGAGCGGGCCGCGCTTTAAGATAACTCCGGGCTTCTCTATCGTCTCGGAGCTCTGCGGCGCGTTCGCCGAGCCTATGGCGGAAATAAGCTTTGTCTTGTATTCGTCGCCGTCCTTCCGTGTCGGCTCCGAGAGCGTTTTCATCGGACCGAACACAACGGTATCGTCAAAAAGTCCGGGTACGGCGCGCTCCTCGTTTTCGGAGTCGTCCTCCGTCTCCTCGGCGGGCTCGCCGAAATATCTTGCCGCCGGCGCACCGAAAAGCTCCTCGACAGTCGGCTTTTTCTCTTCCGCGCCGTCCTGCGGGGTCTCATCCTCGCCGTTGAGAGGAACAACATTCTCCCGCTCGGCTTCGCGGTTTTCGTCTGTATCCGTATCGCCGTCGCCGTCGCTCTCTGCGACCGACAGCTCGAATTTTGAATCTGAGTATATCTCTTCGCCGCCCTCGGAGGGGACTTCGTCTGCGTCCTCAGCGGGAGCGCCGTCGGGGTCTTCTTCGGGAGCCTCGACTTCAACGGGAATGCTGTCCGTTTTTTCGGACACTGCATCTTCAACAGGAGCTTCGTCCTCTTCTTCTGCGGGAGCTTCGACCGCTTCCTCGGACACCGCTTCTTCTGCGGGCACTTCGTCCTCTGTCTTGTCGGAGATATCAACATCGGGCTCGTCTGCCCCCTGCTCAGGCTCGGCCGTTTCTTCGGGTTCATACTCCGGCTCGGGTTCGCGCACGGGCTCGTACCCCGACGCTTTGTCGTCGGAGTATGCGTCCTCGTAATATTGAATGCTCGTCAAAAGCTCGGCGTCATCCTCGTCGGCAGGCACCGGGGAGACGGCGTTTGTGCTTGCAATCAGCTCGTCTATGTCGCTGAGCGACCAGATTTTATCCGGCTCGCCGCGGCTCGATTCAAGCTCCGCTATCTCGCGGACAATTTTATCAAGGGAAATCTTGCCCTGTCTGTCGGAAGATTTGTTTTCCACTCATCTCACCCCAATATATAAAAAATCGGATAAAAGTCAGTTTCTGTGTTTCGCCGCTTCGAACATCAGGATTCCCGCCGCGACGGAGGCGTTGAGAGAATTTATTTTGCCGCGCATCGGCATAGAGGCTATGAAATCGCATTTTTCGCGCACGAGTCGGCCGATTCCCTTGCCCTCCGAGCCTATGACGAGGGCTATGCTGCCGCTGTAGTCGAGGGAGGTGTAATCCGTGCCGTCCATATCCGCGCCGAAAATCCAGACGCCGCGAGCCTTGAGCTCGTCGATAACGGCGGGAAGATTTGCGACCTTGACTACGGGGACATATTCTATCGCGCCCGCCGAGGTCTTGGCAACGGTGTAGTTGAGGGTCACGGAGTTTCTTTTCGGGATAATGACCCCGTGCACTCCGGCGGCCTCCGCGCTTCTGAGTATAGCGCCGAGATTGTGCGGATCCTCGAGGGAGTCGCACACGACAATAAACGGGCTCTCGTTTCGGCTCTGCGCGAGGGCGAAGATATCGTCCAGCTCGGCATATTCGTGAGCCGCGGCAAACGCCGCAACGCCCTGATGCGCCGCACCGTCGCAGAGGCGGTCGAGCTTGCGCGCGTCGGCAAACTTGACGGGGATTTTGCGCTCGCGGCAGATGTCTATTATCTTGCCCGCCTGGCCGCCGCGCTGACCCTGCGCCACGGTCACGCTGTCTATCGTTCTGCCGCTCTCGAGCGCCTGAAGCACTGCGTTGCGCCCGACTATGAGCCCCTCTTTATGTTCCATTAAATATACCTCTTCGCCAAAAGTCTCTATATAGACTTTATTATATCATATACTGCAGTAAAACGACAATAGAAACACTAAATTTTTACGCGGGATATTTTACCTTTCCGCGCAGAGCGACGGAGTTCACAACAAGAATTATGAGTGCGAGCACGAGCGTTCCCGTCAGCGCTCCGAACACATCGACTCCGACATCGAAAAGGCGGCAGGCGCGTCCCGGAACAAAATACTGGTGGATTTCGTCGCTCACCGAATAGACGGCGCAGCAAATCACCGCGGGAACGGGCGAAAACCGCCTGCGGGTCAAAAACAGCGCGCAGCCTAAAACAAATCCGAGCGCGGCATATTCAAAGAAATGCGCGAATTTGCGCACAATAAAGCTGTTGAGAATCGGGCCGAGCAGCTTTCCGAGAAAGCCGAGCACGTTGTCGCTCATGACCTGCGAACGGTTGCCGTCATTGCTCGAAAGCCAGAATATGCAGGCGGCGCACATCGCCGCAGAAAACCAGAAAAAGACGGCGAGCACAGTGCGCACCGTCCGATTCTTCGGTAAAATATATTTGAGTTTGCTTGATTTTTCCATTTTTATGTCAGTCCTTTGCCGTTACGAAAACAAAATCCACCGCCGAGCTCTCGGGGTCGACGCTCAGGCCCTCAACGCCCTTGGCGGTCGCAAAATAGCTCGGGGTTATGAACAGCGGGAGCACCGCGCCCGTCGAGAGAAGTCTGCCCTCCGCGCCGCGGCACGCCTTGACGAGCTCCGAGCCGCTTAAAGCCTTGAGTTCCTTTACCGCCGAGTCAAACTGCGAGTCCCTGAGTCGGACAATATTGTTCGGCCCCTGCGAGGAAAGCGTCGAGAGAAAGCCCGCGGCGTCGGTTATGCCCGCCGACATGGAGGCGAGGGCTATCTGATAGTCGCCGTCCTGCACTCTTGAGGAGAGCTCCGCCGAGTCGAGCGCGGCGACGGTGAAATTGACGCTCAGGCCGAATATTTTCTGCCAGCCCTGGATCATGCGGCGCATGGCGTTTTCGTGCTCCGGCAGGCAGATTATCTCGAGGTTTATTTTGCCCGTTATATTTTTCTTTGCGTTCTCCCAATATGCGGCGGCTCTGTTCATGTCGTGGCCGAGTATACTCACGGGCTCGCTGCTTAAATCCGCACCCTCGCCCACAGAGCAGGAGGGCGGAATGACGGAATATGTCTTTTGCATATCCTCGCTGCCGAGCGTCAGAGACGAAATGTCCACCGCCGTGCAGAGTGCGCGGCGCAGCGCCGCATTTGAGAGGGACGCATCGGAGCAGTTGAAGCACAGCGCCCAGACGGTGTCGTAGTTCTTTGTGACCGTGAGAGAGGACGAATCGGGCGCGACGGTGCCGAGCTGAGCGGCGCAGTAGGTGCCGTCAAGCAGGTATTTTAATTTCTGATTGCCGTCGCTGTCGATTACAAGCGACACGCTCGCGGGCTTTGCCGGGAAAGGCCCCGTGTAGTCGTCGTTATTTTTTATGGTCAGGGCGGAGTCGTGCAGCCAATAGGAGAGATAGAACGGACCGTTGCACATAAGGGTCGAGTAGTCGAGCCCGTAGCGGCCCTTGGTCGCGTTGAAGAACGTCTCGTTGCAGGGCATACACACGGCCTTTGTCAGCAGGTCGAGAAACGCCGCCTCGTCGGTCGCGTGCTCGAGCGTTATACGCAGCTCGAAGTCGCCGACGGCACTGACACCGAGCTTATCGGGGGAGAGCTTGCCGTTTATTATGCTCTTCGCGTTCTTTATCACGCCGAGGCTCATCGCCTCGGGCGCACCCGTCGCGGGATTCACGGCGCGCTTCAGCGCAAAGACGAAATCCGCCGCCGTGACGCGGGAATCGAAAGTATTGTCTATATCGTCGCCGAGAATCGACTTATATGCCTTTTTCATTATGACCCAGCGGGCGTCATCGCGAAGCTTAAAAGTATAAGTGAGAGAGGCGCTGTCATAGCTCCAGCTCTTCGCCGCGGCGGGGGAGAACTTCCCCTCGGAGTCCTTGCGGACAAGCCCCTCGAAGCAGTTGAGCACAACGGTCTTGGCCTCCGCGCCCTGCGCTATCTGCGGGTCAAGGCACTCGGGCTGGGACTCTATCGGATAGCTCAGCGCCGCGCCCGACCCGTCATTACCGCAGGCGGTCAGGGCAAAAAGCAGCGCTAACGCAAGAAATATCGAAACGGCTCTCTTGAAAATTTTCATGGTTTTCCTCCGTATATAAGCTCCGTCGGCATATTCGGACAAACTTTGCGGGCGGTATGAGGCATAATTTTTTCGGGACGGGCATACGCGCCCGATACATTATATAGTAGCATAAAATCACACCTGTTATCAACCGTTTCTTGCAAAGATTATCTTTTGCGGGCTCAATTTTACTCAAAAAATTTTTATTGTTAAATATATCTGTCTAATTGTTGCAATTTTTTAAAAAATCTGTTACAATTCTTAATCATATCTTACAGATTTCGGAGAACTAAATTATGAATGCTGTTATATATATCGCCGCCGCTCTCGCGGCACTGTGCGCCGTTTTGCTCGTTATTGTCATAACGAAGCTCGGCCGCCTCTCCGCCGGAGACGGGCAGATAAAGGAACTCGAGGGCAAGATAAGCTCCCTCGAGGGTCAGCTGCGCGACGAGTTTGAGCGCAGCCGCAGAGAGAGCGCGGGCAACCAGAAGGATATGCGCTCGGAGCTCACCGAATCGCTTGACAAGATGAACGAGCGCCTTGCGCTGATGACCGAGGCCAATTTCAAGCATCAGCAGCAGCTGACGGATATGTTCTCGAAATCGCTCGACACTATCCGCCGCAACAACATAGAACAAAACGACAGGCAGTCGAGAATTATTGCAGAGTCGATAGAGAAAATGCAGCAGAGCAACGAGAAAAAGCTCGACGAAATGCGAGCGACCGTCGATGAAAAGCTCTCCGCGACTCTCACGACCCGCCTCGACAGCTCGTTTAAGACCGTTTCCGAGCAGCTTGAAAACGTCTACAAGTCGCTCGGCGAGATGAAAGAGCTCTCGACCGGCGTCACCACGAACGTCACGAATCTCAACCGAGTGCTGACAAACGTCAAGGCTCGCGGCACTTGGGCGGAGGTTCAGCTCGAGGGCATTCTCGACCAGACTATTCCCAATATGTATGTGAAAAACTTCTCCTCCCGCCCGGGCAGCAGCGAGCGCGTCGAGTTTGCCATACGCATCCCCGCCGGAGACGGCGGAGCGGACGCATATCTCCCCGTTGACTCGAAGTTCCCCCTGGAGGACTATGTGCGCCTGTGCACCGCAGCCGACGGCGCGGACGCCGACGAGGTTGCCGCGGCGCGCAAGGCTCTTGAGGACAGAGTGCTGGGCGAGGCAAAGCTCATCACAAAATATATAAACGTTCCGACCACCACGCCCTTTGCCATAATGTATCTGGCCACGGAGGGGCTCTATGCGGAAATCGCGTCCTCTCCCAAGGGCATAGCCGAGCGCATCCAGCGCGAATACAACATCATGATAGCGGGGCCGACCACGATAACCGCGCTTCTCAACTCCCTCTCCATGGGCTTCAAGGCCGTGGCGATAAACGAGAAGGCGAACGAGGTTCGCCGCCTGCTCTCCGTTGCCAAGGCGCAGTATGAGAAGTTCGGCGAGGTGCTCGACAAGGCGAAGAAAAAGATAGACGAGGCGGGGCGCACGCTTGTCGCCGCGCAGGACAGAAACCGCATTATGACGGGCAAGCTCAAGGGAATAGAGAGCATGGACTCTGCCGAAGCGGACGCATATCTCGGCATAGCCGAAGATAATGACAGTCCGGAAAATTAAGAAGTTTCGTTTTTATTTTAAATAAAATCAGAAAAAGGAGGAAACGAAATGAAAAACAGAGGAAGACTGGCAAGCCGCATCATCGCGGTTATAGTCTGCATGACGCTCATACTTGCCGCCGTCCCTACCGGAGTTCTCGGTGCTTTTGCCCAGGAAAAGGGCACGCTCAGAGTCACCTCGATCTCCGACATTCACTATTTTGCTGATTCCGAAAAAGGAACAGGGGATACAAAGAACGGATTCAGCGAAGCCTACAACGAATGGAACGACAAAGGTTCCCGTCAGCACAACGAAGTCAACGCCCTTATCGACGCAGCGCTCAAGAAGGCTGTTGCCGAGAAGAGCGACTATGTATTCATCCCCGGCGACCTGACCTTCAACGGTGAGCTGGCGGGTCACAAGGCTCTTGCCGCAAAGCTCGAAGCCTTTGAAAAGGAGAGCGGAATACAGGTCATCGTTGTAAACGGCAACCACGACATCAACAACTATAACGGCGTTACATTCAAAAACGGCGTCAAGGAGTCCGCGGAGATAACCACTCCCGAGGCTTTCCGCGAGATATACAAGAATCTCGGCCGCGACCTTGTAACGGACGAAAAAGAGGATGTTTTCACTCCCTCGAGCGGCAAGGCGGGCAGTCTCTCGTTCGCGGTCAGACTCAAGGGCGGCTACAGACTTCTCGTGCTTGATTCCTGCAAATATTCGGCAGATGCCACCGCAAAGGGCAACGATGTTCAGGAGACCTCCGGCTGCCTCACTCCCGAGCTTATGGAGTGGGCTCTCAAGCAGTGCGAAAAGGCAAAGAAGAACGGCGAGACCGTCATAGGCATGGCTCACCACAACTTTGTCCCGCACATGACGATAGAGGACGAGCTGTTCTATGCCTTCGTGCTCGACGATTGGATGGAGCGCACCGAGGCTCTTGCCGACGCGGGAATGCACTTCACCTTCAGCGGACATCTTCATACCCCCGATATCGCCGCCCACACCAATGATAACGGCGAGACCCTGTATGATATCGAGACGACCTCTCTCACGGCTTTCCCGAACAAGTTCAGAACCGTGACCTTTGACAATACCACAGACGGCAAGACCGTTTGCGACGTCAAGTCCCACGACATTGACGAGGACGGACCCATTGTCGTAAACTTCCCCAACGGCACTTCAAAGACCTATGCTCAGCCCTTTAAGGACAGCTACTCCTTCTT
>ERZ507033.761-NODE-761-length-13361-cov-3.649031_pt1 | contig 13361 bp, 7 predicted proteins | sample MGYA00512874_ERZ507033 | MGnify/ENA metagenome assembly ERZ507033
TGAGAGAAATCAATATCTTCTCAATGGTAAGTGGCTGTAATTGCCTTTAACATGCTTTAACCGACCTCTATGCCATCGCCATATTATTTTTCTGATTTACTAAGATATTGTATACACGAATGTGCTGCCACATTTCCTTCTCCGACAGCCTTCGTGTACTGGTATGGCCTGCCTGTGCAGTCTCCTGCTGCAAAACAGCCTGCCACATTTGTCTGTTGGGCTCTATCCACCAATATATGTCCGTTTTCTATTTCAAGCTGGGGCATAAGCTTTGATGGTGCGATGGCGTTCCTGAGGCAGAATACTCCGTCTACGCTCTCAGTCTTTCCGCTTCGAAGCGTAATTCCTTCCACAAATGAGTCTCCGATTAATGCTATAGGTGCATCCTTTGATATCTTTACATTTGGAAGCTCTATTTCGCTGTCATTATAGGTTGGGAAATACAATATCTCTGCTGCAAGATCCGCAAGATATTTTACCTCATGCTCATACTTTTTGTCATTGCATATGACAGCTATCCTTTTATCCTTGTAAAACATACCATCACAGGTGGCACAGTAGCTGAGCCTCTTTCCAAGCAGCTCATCCTCCCTGTCCAGCTGCTTTGCAGACATTACACCCATGCAAAGTATGAGAGTCCTTGCCTCATACATCTCATTGTCTGCAAGCACCATAAAGCCGTTTCCTGCAGGCATGATATTGGTCACAGTCTTTTCTGTTATATCAATTCCCGCAGCTCTCCTATGAGCGTCAAAGCGTTCAAACAGCTCCTGTCCGCTTATCTGTGGAAATCCGGGATAGTTTGTGATTTTCTCTGCCTTTTGCACCTTTTCGCTTAGGTTCTTCGAACCAAACCAGATAAAATCCTTTTTATATGTTTTTAAATTCAGGGCTGCCGACAGTCCGGCAGGACCTGTTCCTATTATTATACTATCGTACATGCTATGCTCCTTGTATCATATATTTGTATATATTTAGACCTTATATATTATAATTAAAGGGGCAAAAGGTATTTTGACCCTCATTTATGATTAATCAGATTACTACATGCTTCGCATTCCCGTAATCTGACTCCACCTCGAAATCCGCTAATTTGCTGCATTCCGGCAGCAAATTGCTACTTTCTCGGTGTAGTGTGGGTCACATACAGTGCGCCTTCAATGCTTCGATATACTCCCTTGCATATCGCGAGAGTACCACACCCTTTCTGCTGATAATGCCTATCCTCATATACTCCTCCACATCAAGTGGCTTTGATATAATATTCCTTCCATTCAGCTCTGCGGAAATCACTCCTGAGCACACTGTGTAGCCATTTAAGCCAATTATCAGATTAAAAAGTGTAGCTCTGTCTCTGACCCTGATATTCTTTCTGCTGTCAAGAGTACTGACAAACTCCTCCGAAAAGTACTGTGAATTGTACTCTCCCTGCTCATACGTCAGGTACGGATAGTCCTGCAGATCATCCATCGTGATGCTCTTTTTTGAAGCAAGCGGGTGACTGTCACATATGAATACATGCGGTGTGGCTGTAAAAAGCTCTGTGAACTCGAGTTCATTACGCTTTAGCATCTTTGAAAGCACCTCCGTATTCTTGGAGCTTAGATATATGACTCCCAGCTCACTCTTTAAATTCGTGACATCCTCAATAATTTCGTGAGTCTGCTCCTCCCTGATGGTAAAATCATACTGATATGCATCAAACTCTCTGATTACATCCACAAATGCATTCACCGCAAAGGAATAGTGCTGACACGATACCGCAAAGTGCGGCTTACTCACCACATCATCCTTGTAGATCCCCTCTATGAGATCTACCTGCTCGAGCACCTGTCTGGCATGACCGAGAAATCTCTCACCATCTTCTGATAGTATCACTCCCTTGTTTGTCCTGATGAAAATAACTATCTGCATCTCTTTTTCCAGGTCATGTATAGCGCTGGTCACAGTGGGCTGTGAGACAAAAAGCTGCTTTGCAGCCTCTGTTATATTGCCGCATTCTGCCACTGTCACCACGTATTTTAATTGTTGCAGAGTCATGCTCATTCTCCTTTTGTTACATATCGAAATATTATTTTACATATTTTAAATGTCTTACATCGCTTAAGTCATCTCTAAACTATTACTGTATACCGATAATCTTTCTCAGTATCTCACCCAACAGCTTTCCGAGCATAAGCGGAATGACAACAAGCACCACATACCACAGCAGCTTGTCATACCACACCCTGCCATCATTTATCACACAGATAAAGTGCATGGCAACAACTGCCACTGAAAATACAGATGCAAGAAGCTGCAAAAAGCTCGCCACATGAAGCTTATTTGTTACCTTGCCAAGCGTAAATAAAAGCATCGCACCAAAGAACATCGCTATATCTGCCTCCCACGGTATCATTTTACTATACGAAAACAGCTTAAACATATCACGATACTCCATATGCAGCTCAAGAAACAAATCCACTGATGCAATCATGAGAAATACTGCTCCTATCGCTGAAAATACCGCTGCCAGATATACATAATTGTTTCCAAGTCTGTGCTGTCTGAGCTTATATTTAAGCATACCCCTTTTCTGCACATACTGTGTGCGAAGATATGAATCTGTCGCAGCGTCAATAGCCCGGTCGCAGTAATCTGCTGCTGTCCTGTATACTTTGACTCCGGCATCGTTATTTTTAAGGGCAAACTCCACAAGGCTCTCTCCTGCCCTGTTGTTGCCACGCTCCGTCGCAGTAACCAGATACCCTACACCAAGCTTCTGCTCCTTGCCATCAAAAAAGGTAGTGACCAGATACTGACCATAATCGGCAAGTGCATCCACATTTCCAAGCTCCACTGCTTTCTTCCACCAAAACACTGCGCGCCCGGGATCCCGGTATGTGCCCTGGCCTCTTTCAAACATATTTGCTGCCATATTCATGGCATCTGCATCGCCAGTCTCTGCCAGTGGCAGAAATTGACGGAATGCTCCCTCCATATCATTTTGTCTGTATGCCATCATAGCCATATCAAACGCTGTACTTTTCATATTGTTCTCCTTGACAGCCTTAGCTGTTTTCTTCTTATTATAATGTATTTAAAGCGATGATAGCAATATGACTTCTTTCCCAATTTATTATATGTTTTTCTTTAGTGCTACAGCAGATATTGCAGACACTATAGGCACCGTGAGTATCACTCCAAGCGTTGCAGAAATTCCCTGAATTATTTCAATTCCGATTGAATACATATCAAGCACCTGATAATACTGATAGTTATAGCTGTAAATATATACAAAGGTATTAATCGAACCACCTGCAAAAGCCAGAATCAGCGTGTTGGACATGGTTCCCATCATGTCCTTTCCGACATTTATGCCGGATTTAAACAGTTCTTTGGTGTCAAGCTTTGGATTTTTATCATGAATCTCATTAATAGTGCTTGCTACAGACATGGCAACATCCATCACAGCACCAAGAGCTGATATCAGTATCCCTGCAAACATCAGCTCTCCCACCTTTATATCTGTCATCTCACCAATATAAATAAGACTTTCGATATCATCCACATTATAGCCGGATATATGGCATATTTTTCCAAATATAAATGCAAAAACAGCAGCCAACACCACACCTATTATTGTGCCGACGATTGCACAGATTGATTTTGCAGTAAATCCATCTATCAGATACATAACAACGACTGTTGTTATAATTACCACAAATGCCGCCGCAAAAATAGGAGACACTCCTCTGTAGATAAGCGGCATAAATACAAATAAAATGCAACAGAATGTAAACACAAGTCCTACAGCTGATTTAAAGCCCTTGAATCCTCCAATTAACACTAAAACTATAAGGAAAAAGGCAATTATCATATACAGTTGATTTCCTCTGTCATAATTATAGACACTTACCGTTGTAAGCTCATCCGACTCGCTGATTATCACTATTACCTTTGTTCCTATTCTACATCTGGCACCATACAGATACGATGAAGAACTGGTGGCATCCAGAATTTCTCCCTTATGCTCACCAGTTCTTATTTTGACCTTTATCTGCTGCTGCCCAGCCCTGACACTGTCATCTTCACCCACAGAACCATCATAATCCTTTGAAGTGCTATCCGAATAATCAGAGCTGACAATCTCTGTCACCGTCGCTTTTTCAAAATCACGGCCATCAGTTGATTGCAGTTCTGTCTTTTCCACATTGTTCAGTGATATTCCAAATGCAATTATCAGAGCAATACTTATTATTGCAATACAGATTTTCTTCACTATTTTCTCTCTTTTCCGGCAAATACCACTGCTGTTCCTGCTGCTCCAAGACCAATCACACAAACAATTGTCCAAAGAAGTGCCTGTGACTCATCACCGGTCTTAACCTTAGAAGCTGATTTATTGTTTGACTTTTTTGAAGTCTTCTTTGCATCCTTTTCTGATGCTTTCTCTGATTCAGATGATTTTTCTGTTGGCTGCTCTGATGATTTTTCTGATTCAGATGTCTTTTCTGTTGGCTGTTCTGATGATTTTGGCGGTTCCTGTGTGGTCACCTTTACAAGACCGTTTCTGGCTGTTGTCAGGTTCTCAAGTATCATGTTGATCTGTGCCTGCTCAGTCTCAGGGCTGATACGGTTTGCGGCATCCATCGCATCCTTTAAAGCCTTCCAGCTACCAGTTGTGTAGTCCTTCTCTACAAGTGTATTATCTGTAAGCTCTTTATTTATCTGTGCAAGCTTAGCATCAACTGCTGATTTGTCTGCTGATTTTACAATAGTAACCGTATTGTCAATTGCACTGTCATTGTCAGTACGATAAGTGTTAATTGTCATGGTTGTCTCTGTCACATCGATGAGTGAATATGTAGGGACATCCTCCTGCCATCTGCTTGCTATGTATGACTGCTGACGTGATACGAGGTCATAATACTTACTTCCTGATGAACTGCTGGCTGTAAGATAAAGAATTCCCTTAGGATCTACCACATACTCTCCTGTCTCTGTAATTCTGTCTGCATCCATCACAGAAGTAAGATAAGATAAGTATGTCTTTTCTGATTCGTCTGTTGTGTCTACTTTGATATTTCCCGGTGCTACAGTCAAAGTACCCTCACCTGTATAGTCAATATCCTTATCAAGCATTTCATCAAACTCATCACCATTATATGTAACTGTCTTTTCAGTCTGATTGCCTGAAAGGAATTTACTTCTTGAATAAGCATGGTCATGTCCTGTAAGCACAGCATCTACACCATATTTCTCAAATGTCGGTGTAAGCGCATAACGTAAATTCACAATCTCCGGCTCATTCGAATGCTCTGCCGAACCATAAATATCCTGATGCAATGTAACTACCTTCCACTTGCAATCAGCATTTTCTGCAACTGTTTCTTTGATAAACTGAATATGCTCTGCTGAGTTTGTGTCCTGTGTATTAAGCATCATAAAAAGCACATCACCATATGTGAAATAATAGTCACCACCAACTTTTTTATTATCTCCCAGATTGCTGAGGTTTGGAACATTAAAATGGTACTGATAGTTGGCATTGTCTGCATCATGATTACCGACTGTTGTTGCTACCGGCAATGACGCAAGTGTATCCGGTGAAAGATATCCTGCATACTCTATCTCACTTGTTGTAGAACTCTTTCCCGGAGCTTTTTTCTTTGTTGTCTGAATCTGGTCTCCTGCTGACACAATAAAATCAGTTCCTGCACTCTGTATCTTTTTCAATGTCTGTGACCAATTGTAGCTGTCATTTGCTACCGCATTGCTCTGTGCATTGTAAAACGCCTCTGTATCAGCTCCCTTTAATTCATTAGATGAACCAATCTGTGGATCACCTACAAAAGCAAATCTGAATTTACCTGTATTTCCTGTTTTAAAGGACTTTATTTCCTTGTCATCCACCTTATAGTAATATGTGGTCTGAGCTGCAAGTCCTGAAATAGTTGCCTTATTGCTATTGTATTCATTTCCGTCTTTATCCTTTTGTCCGGTGCCCTTAGTCGCAATCTGAACAGTCTTTCCATCGCTTAAATCTGCCTTTAAACCATATGTCAGTGAAACGGTATCTGTTGTCTTTGAATACCATGCAAAGTTCATGGTTGACTCATTGACCCCCGGTGTCATAGAAACAGTTGTCCAATCCTTGCTGAGCTTATTCTCCCATTCATTTGTCCTCCAGCTTGTAAAGCTCTCCCCGTAAGAAGACTCTGCACTAGAATTTCCATCCTTTGCTGCCTTTGCAAATATTGATGTTGCCGGTGTAATTATCATTGTCGCTGCAAGAAATGCCGCAATGATCTGATTTCTCTTTTTCATTTTATTCCTCCATGTGTAAATCATTTAACCATAATGGATTATACAGTGCCCCGGTAAACTCTATACTTGCTCTATGTAAAAACTATGAGATATTTTATGTGAACACTTTAGTTACATCTCACTCTAAGCCATACATAGTAAAATGCCGCACCCGAAGGTGCGGCATCTAAGAGGTTTATAAAATGTTTAGTTTAAAAGCTGTTTTATTTGCAAGCTCTCTTCTTGCGATATGTAGCTGCTGTGATTGCAACCATTGCAAGTCCGAGTAAGCATACATATGTAGCTGCTTCATTGTCATCGCCACTCTTTGGAGCTGCTTTTTTGTTATCAATAGCAGCCTGATCTGTTATAGAAATAACGTAATCAGATGCATGAGTGAATTTAAGTAATGCTGAACCATCATCTGCAATCTTTACAGACATCTGACCCTCAAGAGCCTTTGTCTTTGTATTGTAATAGTAAAGGTTAGCATACTTTCCTGCATATGTCTTTCCAAGGTCGATTGAAAGAACCGGTTTGAATCCAAACTCACCTTCATGTGCGAGACTGATTTGTACTACCTTCTTTGCATCCTTTTCAATCTTAGCTGCCTTAATAACATCCTCAGGAATTTTTTTGCTGTCAACTGTAACTGACATATTTACATCCTTTGCAGGAACCTTTGATACGTCAGAACCATTGATAACCCACTTGATTCCGTCTCCCATATCAAGAACAAGCTTCTTCTGTGTTCCCTTAATGGCTGCAATTGCATCCTTTGAGACAACTCCTGTTTCATCCATCTTAACAACGATAGTATCCTTTGCAGAAGCATTCTTGATTGTTTCTACCTCTTTAGTCCAATCAACCTTTGCTGCCGGTGTCGGATCTGTCTTGCCAGGATCTGCCGGTGTTGGATCTGTCTTGCCCGGATCTTCTGTTTTCTTCACCTCAGCAAGAATGATTGTTCCACCATCCTTTGCTGCCGGAATGCTTACTGTTACTGTCTTATCAGAAGAAACAGTATATGTTTTACCATCATAAAGATTTTTAACTGTATCTCCTGCATTTGCATTAACCGGAACTTTTACTTCTTTTGCGGTATCATTGATATTCATACCAACATATAAGGTTGTTCCTCCATATGATCTTGAAACTACATCATAGCCTTCCTCATCAGAACTTGCCACAACCGTTCTGCTTCCTCTTGCAAATACATCTGTGTATGCATTACGGATGCTCAGCAGATTCTTATAATGCTGATATGTGACATTATCCTTTGTTGCCTTAGAGAAATCCATGTCATATCTATTAGTCTGATATGGATAATTATTTAATCCACTTAAACCAACTTCTTCACCATAATAGATAACCGGAATACCCTTTGCAGTAAGCTGTAAGGTAGCTGCAACTAACGCTGCTGATGTTGCCTCATCCTCTGTATATTTTTTTCCGTTCATTAAGGCTGCCTTAAATCCATCTTCATCATGGCTGCTCAAGAACTGACCTGTCATGTATGTGTTATTAAGTGCTGAATTTCTTGCAGAAAGGAATTTCTCTACAGAAGAAATATTGCCACTTACAAAGCTTGTTGCCTGGTCATTAAAATCGAAATCAAGGTCTGCATCCATCTGACCAGTACCTAAGGAACTACCATTTGATGCATATCCTGCACCAAAGTATTCACCAATCATCTTGAATGATGAATTTACTTTTGTTGTAGAATTTTTAAGTGCTGCCCATGTTGTACTGTCAACATGCTTTACAGTATCTACACGGAAATAATCAACTCCATAATCCATCATCCATGCAGTCTGCCATTCTACTAATTTTGCTCTGACATCTGCATTCTCTGTTGCAAAATCCGGTAAACCAGACTGCCATGATTTAATATCTCCTTCACTGACACTCTTATCCCTTAGCATATCAGCAAATGTTGATTCTGTACCATATCCGGCATGGTTTACAACAATGTCAACCATAATACGCATACCACGCTTGTGCGCTTCGCTAATCATAGTCTCAAATTCTCCTGTTGTACCAAGTGTAGGATTCAATTTTGTAAAATCACTTGCCCAGTATCCATGGTATGCTGCATTATAAGGAACATCTTTTGAACCTTCATCTGTTACAGCTACACCTTTTATATTCTCTACTATTGGTGTAATCCAAATCGTATTTACACCTAAATCCTGTAAGTAATCTAACTTAGCTGTTACACCTGCAAAATCTCCACCATGATACAGTCCCGGATTGTCTCCATATGTATCTGCACCACTTGCTGTATTGTTAGATTCATTACCATCAAAGAAACGATCTGTCATCATAAAGTAAACAACAGCTTCATCCCAGTCGAAATCTTTTTTGTTTTCCTTCACACGGTCTGTAATTTCAACATCCACTGTAGTACTGAATTTATTACCATACTGGTCTGTTACAGTAATTGGTAATGTCTTAATTCCTAATGTTGTATCTGTTGTTGCAGAAATGGTAACTGCCTGCAATTCCGGTTCAATCGGCATTGCATTGCTTCCGCCAATGGAAGAAACATCGATACTTGCACTAGCTACTTCTAATGTTTTAGCATCTGAACTATCCTGTTCAACCTTAAACTTAACAACATCATTCTCGTTGTAGTTAAAGGATTTATTCATAACTTCTGCTGTAACTGTTGCATTTAATTTATAGTATTCAAAATATGAGTAATCTTCGTTATTATATTTTTCACTATTTGAATTGAATGCATCTACAACATAAGCTCCATTTGCTTTGTAACGATAATGTGTTTTGCCATCTGTTAAACCGCTCTTTACATACTCAAAACGCTTTGTTGCATCATTGTATGTCATTGGATACTCTGTTCCGTTTACGTCAACAGCTACAGTCATATTCTTTAAGGTGCCATCTACAAATGCTGCATCATCACGATAGTAATATGATACCTGCTGTTTTTCTGCATCTACTTCATAGCCAACATTATATGGCATAGCAATTTCCGGCTCACTGCCGGCTTTCATGCTGGCATAGATAACCTTCTGGTCAGAAGGGAATGTAACTGAATGGTCTCCACCATCTTTAATCCATGGGTCACCTGTTGAATCTAATGCAATACAAAAATCAACCTTTGTACAAGATGGTTTTGCTGGAATTGTTACTGTCCATTTATCTCCACCTGCATATGTAAAATTGGTTAATACTGAAGCATATCCTGATGTCCATGTATAGAACTGTGGTGTAATATCTTTTTCTTTTAATCCCGGATTCTCATAATCCAATACAAGGTATCTCTTTTCCGTTTGTTTAATTACCGGTTTCTCATGAACCGGATCTGAACCATCCACATAATATAATACCTCATTCTCATCACCGCTTATTGTAAAAGAACGGTCTGCGGTATCAGAGCCGCCATCCCATCCCTGTGTTATGTCATAACGTGCCTTTAATCCTACTGTTTTTCCCACATTACTGCCGGCAACTGTAATGGTCTTTTTAAACCATGTCACATTATTTGCAGCATCATATTCTGTTTCATCAAAAACATATGATCCATTTAATCCGGCATTCCACATCCACATATCAACTTTTCCCATGTCTGTGTCTGTTGATAAATCTTCATTGTAATAATACATTGTAAATGTATGGTCTGGAACCGGTGCCTCCCAGCTGTCCGGTGCTGTTTTATATACGGTTGTATCACCACCACTTTGGGTTCCGGTAACCCAGAGTTCAGTACTTGTTGATGTTACAGAGACATCAATATTATCCGTCTGTGTCCCACTGTTATTATTAAAAATACAGCTGAAATTCTGTTTTACATCCTGTGTATATACTACATCATACCATCCGGAATGGTCAGCATTTTCTTTAATCTGTCCGCCCGGCCATTTTGACCATTCTTTTCCAACACCTGCTCCTGTTGCAGAGGCATCTGCTCCCCACATATAATTGTAAATAGTGCTTCCCATTCCTGAAGCAAGATAATGAATGGTTGTTACATATTTCCAATCGGCAGGTTTTGTCTCTGACAAAGAACCATCAAACCAGTACTCTGCTTCTGCCTTTCCTTTTGTGGAAAGTGTTACTTTGTCTAATTCTTTTCCCTGTCCATCATTATTTAAAATGAGAGTATAATCTGTACTGTTATCTAATGTCAGATGCATTGTATACCAGCCTTCATGACCTTCTGTTGCAGTCATGGTTTGTCCAGGCCATTTACCTGCCGGCTCATTGGTCTCATGATATATATATGCTGCAACATCATCGCCTAATGTGCTCTTATAATTAATCGTCAGATCACATTCTGTTGGTACAGACGCTGGAATCAATGTTTCCTTCTTTGTAGCATCCTTATACCACTGATAATTTCCATTGCCATCCAATAAACAATAAATGCTTGCATCAGAAGTAAAAGTCTTAATCTGCTCAATTGCAGCTCCTTCTGTCTTTATCTCCGGTGCAGCCTTCTCATCAGAACCTGCATCAACAAACTGAAAACCTGTCCACTCACTGCTCTGTACATCTACATAATAGAATCCAGAACTTTCCTCATATGCAAGCTTTGGTTTTTCCTGATTACTCCATTGTGTAATGGTGGCATTTCCTGCGCCATGGTTATCTACCGTAGCACCGGGAGCCCAGACATTGACAACCGGTGTATTCCATGTACTTGGTTTGTCCAAATACAACCGGATTGTCGGGCTCGCAGCATATGCAGTGGTTGCACCACCGATTGCCGGAACCATGGTCACAATCATAGCAAGTGCAAGTACCATACTAAAGATACAGCTTACAATGCCATGTTTCCTGTGAAAGCGTTCTTTTAACTTTCTCATATTTCCTCTCCTTTTCTTATTATGTTTGTACGAAAATTTCCTTTCGCACGTTTTCGTACTTATATTATAATATTTTCGTTGGTTTTCGACTATTGGGATAAACAGAGATTTTATTTACGAAATTTTGGTAAAATTTACTATTTATTCATTTTTATGTAACATATGCGAAATCTTTTTAGTACTAAAGGTCCTAGATATAATAGATAATTTTTCATTTGAAATTTTGTGAATTATTTTTTAAGTCTATATGACATGATTTAAGGGTCAAAACCACCTTATAAAAAATGGTTGGTACCTTGAAAATGTGAAGTTTTCAAGGTACCAATTTATGGTTTACAAGGGATTGATAGCATAGTAGGCAGACCTTGGGGAGCTGTAATCACTAAATCTTTTAAAACAGCTCCCAAAATTCAGCTCAAAAGCCGGAAAAATTGCGAGAAAAGTAGCTGTAACTGCAAAAATCCACAAAACAGCTCCAAAAACTCAGCCCATAAGCCGGATAAAAGCCGAGAAAAAGTAGCTGTAACTACAAAAATCCACAAAACAGCTCCAAAAACCAGCCCATAAGCCGGAAAAATTGCGAGAAAAAGTAGCTGAAACTGCAAAAATCCCTAAAACAGCTCCAAAAACCAGCCCATAAGCCGGAAAATATGAGGCTTATGGCATAATGGTGGAAGCCTTTAGTTATTTCACAAAAAAGAGCCTGCACATTTCTGTGCAAGCTTCTTTTGAAAACTAAAAACCAAAAACTAAAAATCTAAAATCAAAAACTAAAAAATTATACTGTTTTTTAATTATATATTTAATCTTTAAATCAACTATCCCCAGATGATTTCCTCCTTGGCGGCCTCCACATTTTCCTCGGAATGCTCCACTTCCTTTGAGAAGATCCTTGCCACCTCCATCTGGTCCTCTATGGTGAAGCTGCCACCGTTTTTGTAGAAGCGAGTGGCATTCATATCCCTGACTATCATGGTAAACATGACGCTTAAATATGCATAAACCATGATATTTGAGTCATAGATGGCATTCATGATATATCTGAATGTAAAGTATACAAGAAGCTGCTCAATATCGTTTTCACGGTAATCGCCGCTAGTCATGTACTCCTTCATGCGTTTTTCATAATCAGCCTCTGTGAGGACTGTCTGCATATCATCCTTGAAATCCTGCCATACCTGACGCAATAGTTCCATCTCATTGATGATACCGAAGCGGATATCAAAGTGCTCAAATGAAAAATCATTAAACGAAAGCCAGTCTATATGCTTTTCAACATCGTTTTGGCTCAGCTTCTTCTGGTACTCGTTTGCCCTGTCAAGGTACTCATCCACGCGTACTCCGATTGGCTTTGTCCTGTCCTGGAGTATGGCAATCAGCTCGCGCTGCACCTCCTCAAAAAATGCTGCCTCTTCCTCTGTGACTCCCTGGTCATCATCGCTGTCGCCAAAAAGCTCCTGCTCTATAAACTTAACAGGCTTTGTTTTGCTGAAAAATATACGGCAGACCTCCTCGCACGCAAGGCTCAGGCACTTCTGCTCCACGTTTCTGTACTCTATGCCAAACCTTGGGAAATCGGTGCACACCTCACTAAGCGATGCCTCGCCAGCTGCTATGTACAAATCACACAGATTCTTGTCATTTAGCATAATGCAGCGCCCGCAATTGTTTGTACGGATGCCATGCCCGCCATCCTCCGTCTCATACATGCCCTTTCTCAGACGCTCTCCGACCTCTCCGGGCAGTGTCTGATAATACTCATATGAATCCTCATCAATATCAATTTCCCAGCCCAGACAGCAGCTATCCTTGCAGTCTCCGGCTATACAGCTAAACTCTGAAAAATAATCAGGTACACGGACTATCATACTTCTCTCTCCTTCAGTAAATCTTCGTTTGTTGTATCACTGTGCTTATTTCTGAAGCGCGCTTCTATAGCCGCCCAGTCAGGGTCTTCATTTCCCTTAAAAAAGTTGTAGCCTATGTATCCGATGCACCACACAAGCCCTGCAAATGTCGTAGAAAATGCTATCTTTATGATACTCTTAAGCAAGAGTGGAAGTGTCAGCATATCATTGCCAAATGCTATGATAATCACATGAATAGGCTTAATCAGCATAAGATAACCTCCCACATAAAGCGCCGCTAAAATTCCAAGCGCATAGCACAGTATTCCTAATAATTTGTCGCATTTTTTCTTCATTTCAAATCCTCTAATCATATTTTCGTAAATTCCAGTAT
>ERZ507033.773-NODE-773-length-13180-cov-3.677486_pt1 | contig 13180 bp, 10 predicted proteins | sample MGYA00512874_ERZ507033 | MGnify/ENA metagenome assembly ERZ507033
GGACAGCACACGCTTTGCCTCGTCCTGACCGATCACATACTGGTCAAGGGTTTCTTTGATCTTATGGGGAGCAGGAATATTTTTCAGATCCAGAACCGGTTTTTCCTGTTTCTTTTTCTTTTTTTCTTTCTTTGGCTGCTGCACCGGATTCTGGAAGCTGCCCAGATCGATCATACTCACATTCGGCATATTCAACAGGTCAGAATAATTGAACTTACCCTCATTAAACTGCTGATTCATAGAATTAAAGCTCTTCTGCATACAATCTGTGCAGACATGTATGTTATTGGGAAGTTCGATCATCGGACCGGCCTTGCTCTCAGGTCTGCGGCAGAGAAAACAGAATTTTTCGGATTTGTTTCTCTTTTTCTCTGTATCTTCGCTGCTGTCTATTATTTCATCATCATTATAGTTCTCGCTCATAATGACTCCTTTCTATATCCTCTTATTCGTAACAGTACAGTGCTCCTGCAGGATAGCAGGCTGCTGGATCATTACGCTTATTTAACTGAATTATATCATACAATTCCCTTATAACAAAATGAAAGTTTTATAAACACAAAAAGAATCGTTACTGTTGTTACTGTTCACTGATAATATATAAAAGACACCGCCGCATGGGCGATGTCTTTTGTTTTATTCATTGTCCGGTCTGGTGCCGAGAGTCAGCTCTATAGTATTTTCTTCATATTCCCCATTAGTGGCTCTTGCAATAACTGCCTCAATCTTCTCTCCCGATTTATAATACTGCAGTTTATCCAGCAGATCATCACCATCACTGACTTTCTGTCCATCGAATTTTACGATGATGTCGCCTTTACAGATACCTGCCTCCTGTGCCGGGGAATCATTCTCCACATTTCTTACAAAAGCGCCTGTGGGCATATTATACATCTCAATTGCCTCTGTGGTCAGACTGGCAAGACTTACTCCCAGATATCCTTTTTTGCTGCTGTCTACTTTCTCCCTGGTCTCACGATTCATCAGTTCTTCCAGAATAGGCTTTGCCTTGGAAATAGGAATGGCATATCCCATACCTTCTACAGCACTGTCTGCGTATTTTGCAGAATTGATGCCGATCAGCTCGCCTTTCATATTCAAAAGTGCACCACCACTGTTACCCGGATTGATCGCCGCATCCGTCTGGATCAGCCCTGTACTGTTCATTCCGTCATCTGTAGAAATCGTCCGGTTCAATGCACTTATCCAGCCTGATGTTACAGACTGACCATATCCAAGCGCATTACCGATTGCAACTACCTGCTGCCCTACTGCCAGATCATCCGAACTTCCTATCTGAGCAATCTTGATCTGATTTAAAGTGTCCTCAGGGATATCCGATTTCTTCACCGCAACTACTGCCAGATCATTATCAGCATCTGTACCCTTAATCTTGGCACTGACCGCATCCTCTACATTCAGATCTCCATTATCTCCCGCATTCACAGTCTCTGTCTCTGCATTTGCCACATCATCCCCGATAAAGCAGACACTCAGAGTTGTAGCTCCATCCACCACGTGATTATTCGTTGCGATCAGAAGCTCATCATCGTTATCTCCAACGATAATCCCTGAACCTGTTGACGCACTCTTATATTGGCGGGAACTATATCCGAAAAAGCTTGGTATTTCCTGAACACTGACAGTAGTGATCGCAACTACAGAAGGCATGGAAGCCTGAGCCACTGCTGCTACTGTTCCATTCTCAGAGTCAGACAGTACCTTATCGGCAGTGCTGTCATCTGATGCCGTTTCCTGAAGATCCACACTGTCTGTAGTTTTAATCTGCACCGAAGACTTACCTGTATTCAGGAATCTGTCTGCTGCAAAATTCGCCGCCTGAAATACAACTGCCGCCACCAGGCCAAAGATCACAGCCAGTGCGATTGTCGTCCCTGCTTTTTTCTGAAAAGAATTCTGATTTCTTCTGTGTTCAGAGGGACCGGATGGTTTCAAAACAGTTCCCTGTTCTTCATGGAACTGATAATGTTCATATCTGGGCTGCTGACCGGAATCATCTGTTTTTTCACCCAGGTTTCTTTCATCATTCATGTAATCTGCTCCCTTCTGTTCCTGTATTACTGTTTATCGGAGTACTCCCCGGAATAAACAATGATCTGTAACTGTTTTATTTCTGCACAGTTACAGCAATTCTTCTCCTGAACTCTGGAATCAGTATATCAATTAATTGTGTTCAAAATGTGACAATTATCGTAAATTGGCGTGTCTTAAGGTTATCCGCTTACCTTTATTTTCTGTTCCAGTAATATGGACTCATGGTACATGCAAGAACAACTTTCCGGGGAAGTTTTCTGTATCTTTTCCCCAGGAAATATCCTGCATATTTCATTCCGCTCTGCCAGATCAGCTGAGGAATCAGCCAGAAGTGTCCCGTCCTTATCAGATAGCCCAGGCTTCTTTTTACCAGACGGATTCCCTCTCCCTCAGAAGGTACTCCTTCAAAAATTTCCGGATGCTCTGCCTGGGATACTCCCAGATCGAAGTTTCTGTGAAACTGCTGTTTTCCGGAATAATTATGGGAATGATATACTCTCGCATCTGCCGCATAGACAACTGAATAGCCTTTCTGAATCATTGTTCCGGCACAGATCATATCTTCATTGAAAATCGCCCGCTCTGTAAAACCGCCTGTTTTCTGATAAATCCCTTTATCATAGGCCGCGCACACATTAGAACAGAAATAGGTCTTGATCCCGTACTTATCAATATCATCCAGTGACTTTACCGAGGACTGCTCCGGATAATTAAAAGAACGGGTATAACGTTCCAGAAAGCGACAGTCTGCCTTAGGCAATTGTCTTGCATAGGCTGCTCCTGCACCCGGATTTTCACTGACAGCACAGACAAGATTTCCAATTACTTTTCTGTCAGCAGGGAGAGCATCCTGTGTCATAAAGATCATAATATCTGCATTCGAAAGTTCTGCTGCCCTTCTTCTGGTTCCGCCATGATCAAAATCCTTCTGTTCCAGGTGATGAACCTCAAGGATCGGACATTTCTCCCATTCTCTGTTCCAGTACTGCTCTCCCGTATTCATAACCAGAATCCTGCGGGGACGATATTCCTGTTCTTCCAGTCTGTGCAGCAGTTCTCCAAATTCTCTGCCGGGACGATAGGCAGGAATGATTACATCAACTGTCACAGTGTCATTATATTTTTCCTTATGCGTCATCCTCAACACTCCTTATCTGAAAAGAGGACCATCCTTTCCAACAGATGGTCCTCTTTTCTATTATTTATATTTTTATAGCAGTTCCCTGTTACTGTTCTTCAGAACTTGCTCCGGAATCTGCTGCTGAATCATCGCTGAATCCATCGTCGCCGCCTGTCTCATCTCCACCGGTGTCATCGCCGCCTGTCTCATCTCCACCGGTGTCATCGCCGCCGTCGTAGTCTCCACCACCGGTGTCATCGCCGCCGTCGTAGTCTCCACCACCAGTGTCACTGCCGGTGTCATCGCCGCCATTATCATAACCGCCATCATAACCGCCGTTATCATAATCACTGTCATAATCGCCGCTGTTATCCGTACTGCCGGAGGTATTATCGCCGGACCATACAAAAGTGTCATTTGCATTTGTGGTATCAGTGTCCTGTGTCGTAGTCTTGGCTGCATCATCCAGCTTACCTTCTCCGCCGACGATCTCAAGTATCTTATTACTGCGGGCCACTACCTCAGAAGACGGAGTATAATCCTGATCATCATACAGGAACTTGTGAAGTTCAACTACATTGTTCTCAAGATCAGTAGGAACAATAATACTTCCCTTGATATTAGAGAATTTAAACTTCTGCGGGAATCCCGTACTGTCTGTAAATTTATATCCGATCAGAGTCGGAATAAGTCCCAGAATATCCTGTTTTGAAAGAGATGTTGTAACCATCGGGAATACATCATCCATAATCTTAAAGATAGAAGAAAGACCTGCTATCTTCGCCTTATCAAAGAGCATTCCAAGTACTCGTCTCTGACGCTCTGTACGTCCCATATCCAGACTTGCAGTATAACGGATACGGCAATAGGATGTCGCCTGTACACCGTTCAGATGATAAGTTCCTACAATGGCTTCCTCATCTTCCGGCTTTGGCTCCGGTTTCTCGATTGGAGTGTAATCTTTCCCTGTCAGCTTGGATGTTTCCACGCAATAGTTATTCATATGTTCAATTTCCGCATAAGATAACGGAATATCAAGACCGCCAAGATCATCTACCACTTCTACAAGTGCAGAAAAATCGGCCGTCGCATAATCGGAAATATCCAGATCCAGGTTTGTATTTAACATAGTGATCGCCTGTTCCGGACCACCCAGCGCATAGGCTGCATTTGCCTTCGTATAGGTATCATCTCCAACATTGAGAAGTGTATCTCTGTACACGGAAACCATACGCACTTCTTTTGTATCGTTGTTTACACTCACAATGATCATGGTATCACTGTTCTGTGCAGAATACTGGGAGCCTTCCCCTCTGGTATCAATACCAAACAGCACATAGGTCTTGTATCCTGTCATCTTTGGTGCTTCCTGGTTTACGACTATTTTTTCCTTTTTCAGTTCCGGCTGCTCAATCTTATCCAGCCTGGAAGAAATCTGTCCATACACATACAGCCCGCCAATAAACAGCAGCAGTACAATGATCTCAAGCACAAACAGTACTTTTTTCTTTTTTCCTGGTTTAGCCATGCCTTTTTCCCCTTATCTTAATATGCATTTTTGTTTATAAATCCCTTGAAAAATGTAAGGAATATAATCTTGATATCCAGCCCTATGCTCCAGTTTTCAATGTAATAAAGGTCATATTCGATTCTTTTTCTTATGGATGTGTCTCCGCGGTAACCATTCACCTGAGCCCAGCCGGTAAGTCCCGGGCGAACCTGATGTTTCACCATATATCTCGGGATTTCTTCTCTGAATTTCTCTACAAAAAACGGCCGCTCCGGTCGTGGTCCCACAAGACTCATGTTACCCTTCAGTATGTTGAAAAGCTGTGGCAGTTCATCAATACTGGTGTGACGCATAAACTTTCCGATGGGTGTTACTCTTGGGTCATTCTTTACTGTCCATGCCTTCTTCTCTTCCGATTCCGGCTGTACTTCCATGGAACGGAACTTGTACATCCGAAAAGTCTGGTTATGAAGTCCAACCCTCTCCTGTTTATAGATCAGTGGTCCCGGTGATGTCAGCTTAATGATAGCACACATTAACAGCATCAGCGGTGAGGTTACTATGATTCCAACAATAGATCCTGCAATGTCCATCGCCCGCTTGACCAGTGCATTGAATGTATTGTTCAACGGTACATAACGGATATTGATAACCGGAAGTCCCAGTATATCTTCTGTGTATGGTTTTGTCGGAATGATCTTATTATAATCCGGGATAAACTTGGTGTGTACCCCGGATTTTTCACACAGTGCTACAATCTCTTCCAGGCGGTAATATTCACTTAAGCCCAGAGTGATCGCTATTTCATCCAGCCGGTTCTCCGGAAGTATTATATTCAGATTGGCAATCCTTCCAAGAACTTTGATTCCCTTGTACTCTGTTCCTGCCGGAACATTGTCATCCAGTATTCCGCGGATCACATATCCCCACTGAGGATTGGCAAGAACTCTGTCAATGTATTCCTCTGCTGCGCGGCTGTATCCCACACAGATCATCTGTTTCTGATTCAGTCCCTTCTCTCTCATATTTCTCAGAAGAGCGAAAATCAACATTCGGGCACACCACTGAAGCACAATATTAATTACATAAAACATAATATAAGTAGAACGGGAAAAATCGCTCTCATCTATCATGTAAAATGTAAACATCAGAATAAGGAGCCCAAGCGAGTTGGCCTTTACAATATTAGCCAATACAAGCCGACGCCCCTGCATCCGCATGGGAGTATACAATGTGAAAGCCTGATACAACAACAGATAAACCGGTACAATAAAAACCAGCATCAGCATATACTGCTGAAAGCTTCTGGTTCTGACTGCTGTTGCTGCCATAGGACCAACAAAACGGATCAGCCATGCCAGAAAATATGACAGTACCAGTACAATTGCATCAATGATCATATGGAGACGACTGAAATTCTTTTCATTGTCCTTTAGCAATCTTTTGTCACCTCATTTTTTTATCGTTTCTATATTATAATAGTTGTTTTATAAAAGCAATAAAAATTTATCTTTCTTTCTTATCATCCGCACAAACGCCTGAAGATATTCACCCACAATTCAACTTGAATCCTAAAATAGTTTGACAGATTTTGAAATTTAAAAGGTATTTTATGATTTTTTTTACTGATCTGGAATCCATTCTTAATTCCCGCAATATACTCTCTTCCGAATCCTTTCAGCGTAAAAAACAGAATTTTGATTCCAAATCCTGCAACAAGAAACGGAAGATTGATAATAATCTGTAACACCGGCATATTTTTGTATATCAGATAAATATTATTTCTGGAAGAATACCGGATCTTGAACTGATTATATCTGGATCCGCTGGTACCGCTTCCCACATGGTATACCATGGCATCAGGTGCATACCAGTTTTCATATCCGTAGATCCTGGCCCGGTATCCCACGTCCATGTCCTCCAGATATGCAAAATGTTCTTCGTCAAAATATCCCAGCTCATCAAAGATCTTCTTTCTGTAAATAGCAGCTCCTGCGCAGGAAGCAAAAATCTTCTCTTCCTTTTCATAGGTATGGATATCTTTCCCTTTACCTCTCGCATAAGCCCATCCAAGTGCGCAGTAATAGTTTCCTGCGTCATCCAGCCTGTCCCTGTCATGAAACTGAATCATTCTGGCAGCACAGGAAAAAGCTTTGGGATGCCTTTTGATGGCTGACAGCATTTCTTCTATAAAATTCTCCGTTACTTCAATATCATTGTTTAAAAGCAGTACATAAGGTGAGCGTGATGCTCTGATCCCTTCATTGACCGCTTTACAGAATCCGAAATTCTCCGGCAGTTCGATCAGATGGACCCATGGATACCTTGCAGCAACAAAAGCACAGCTTCCGTCATTGGATCCATTATCCACAAGAATTACATCAAAATTGCTTACAGTCTGACACTCCAGACCTGCAAGTACGCCATCCAGATAAGCCATCCCATTAAAATTCGGAATGATCACTGATACTTCCTGCATGATTTCCTCCCTGTCTTCTCTTTTTTCTGTCCTGCTTCTGTCTCCATTCCCGGGATTGGCTTCAGAGAATAATTCCATTTGGTAAGAGACAGGTTTTTGTTATAACAGGGATCTCCGTTTTTGAGAATGTCTATCCAGTGACATCGCATATATTCAATCTCCGTCTGAAAACGGCGCACTTTCTCCTTGCTGTCTTCAGCTCCTCTGGTCTTTGATTCCATATGATAAAGCTTCGCATAGGGATCATATACGATCAGATAGCCGTTTTTTCTTACTTTCAGGCAAAGATCCACATCATTAAATGCCACAGCCAGTTCTTCTGTAAATCCTCCTGCCTGCTCAAAAACCTCTTTCTTCATCAACAGACAGGCGGCAGTCACTGCACTCATATCCTGAAGAAGGGATGCCTTATGCAGATAGCCGGTACGGTCCGCAGGCATATCTACGAACATATGCCCCGCAATACCGCCCATTCCGATCACACATCCTGCATGCTGGATCGTATTATCCGGATAAATGAGCTTTGCTCCGACACCGCCCACTTCCGGACGCTGACACACTCCAAGCATTTCTTCCAGCCAGTCCGGATTGATGGATTTTACATCATTATTCAGGAAAAGCAGATATTCTCCCTTTGCATGCGCCGCAGCAAAGTTATTGATGGCAGAATAATTAAATTCTTTTCCCCATCTCAAAAGATGGATCTTTCGGTTTCCGGAAAGCTCTTTATAATATCGGAAAATCTCATCAGTGGTACTGTTATTCTCCACGATTATGATCTCAAAATTCTGATAACCGGTATTCTTCTCCAGCATTTCCAGACAGGTCTGAAGAGTCTCTTTCTCGTCTTTGTTTGGTATGATAACAGACACCAGAGGTTTTCCCTGCACCGGATATTTCACCCGGTAAAAGCCCAGATCCTGTGTATGGCTTACCTCGCCTTTTGTACCTGTTCTCTCAAGATGAGCTTCTATTGCTCTCTTGCCGGCTTCAAATGCGTACATTTTACTGGCAGGATTATCTGCAGTGGAGGCTTTGTGTGTTCTCCAGTGATACAGGATTTCCGGAACATGCAAAACCTCTCCGGCATTCTCCGTACAGCGGAATATAAAATCGTAATCCTGAGCTCCGTCGAATTCTTTTCGGAAACCTCCGGTCTTTTCTACAATACTCTTTCGCACTACAAAAAAGTGGCAGATATAATTATTGGAACGCAGGAGATCCAGATTAAAATCCGGTTTCAGATGTGGCTGAAAATGCTCGTCCAGTTCTGTTGTAACCTTATCCTCGTCTGTATAAAGCGCATCTGCCTGCGGATGATCCTGCAGTATTTTCACGATCTCATATAATGCATTGGGTGCCAGCAGGTCATCATGGTCAAGAAGCCCCACAAATTCACCTTTTGCCATTGCAAACGCGCGGTTTGTGTTCTCTGCAATGCCAAGGTTCTCTTTGAGATTGCAGAATCTTACCCGGGAATCTCCGGCTGAATATTCTGCCAGTACTTTCTGCATCTCCTCATTGTCAGGACTTGCATTTACGATACACAGCTCCCAGTTTGAATAGGTCTGAACGATCAGTGATTCTATCATCTGTCTCAAAAATTCTACAGGTGTCTGATAAGCCGGAACTGCAATGCTGATCAGCGGTGAATAATCAAATTTCTGTTTCCTCTGTGTTTCCAGTGTTTCCTCCGTCGGAATGTAAGCCCGGTACCATGGACCATATGGTACTTCTTCCGGTTCAAAACGTTCATGCAGCCTGATCCAGAATTCCTTTGGTCCATAATGCTTCATGTAGCGGAACCCTTTCCGGATCGTATAGGGGGAAAGCTTCCTGAACATTTTCGTCCACTGGATTTTTCCTCCTGCAGATGGTTTTTTACTCATATGATAACCTCGATTTTTACTATGATTTTTTATTTTAACATTGTATGATATTTTTTGCAAGAAAGGAGAGAAATGTGTTATACTGTTATTGTTTTTATGGTTACTGTTCACTTACAATGAACAGTAACTTTTCAATATTTTTATACACAGGAGTATTATATACCATGATGATAAAGAAAAAAAGAATCACTGCAGCCCTGATGGCTCTGGGACTTGGTGCTGTCACCATGTTTTCACAGTTTCCGGTATCTGCTGCTGAAGAAACAGCTCAGAATACAGACGCCGCCGCACAGACAGCAGATCCGTCTGTCGTAGTCACCAACGGTATCGACGGATGGCCCCAGGCTTCCGATATTTCGTCTGCCGCGGCAATTGTAATGGAAACTTCCACAAACACAGTCCTGTATTCCAAAAATGCAGATCAGCCTCTTTACCCTGCAAGCGCAGTCAAGATTATGACCTGCCTGGTTGCTCTTGAGAACAGCAGTCTGGATGAACAGGTAACCATGACTGCAACCGGTGTTTCCGGTGTTACTGACGGAGGAGCCAATATTTCCTCACAGTTAGATGAGGTTTTCACCATGGAACAATGTTTATATGCCATCATGGTTGCCTCTGCCAATGATATCGCACTGCAGGTAGCTGAACATGTGGGAGGTTCTGTGGATGCTTTTGTACAGACAATGAATACCCGGGCACAGGAGCTTGGCTGCACCAATACTGTCTTTACCAATCCTACCGGTCTTCCTGATGAGAACCAGCATATCACCGCCCATGATATGGCTCTGATCATGGAAGCAGCTATGGCAAATGACACTTTCCGCACCATTGCAGCAACTACTTCCTATACACTTCCGGCAACAAATGTTTCCGGCGGCGAACGTGTACTTACAAACAATTTTACCATGATAAACAGCACCAGCGACGGTTATTATAAACCCTGTATCGGCGGTAAGGAAGGGTACACAGAAGCTTCCGGAAGTACCCTGGTATGTGAAGCTTCCAAAAATAACATGAAGCTGGTATGCATTGTATTAAATGGCGCATCCGGTGTTACCAATAATGAAGCGATCGCGCTTCTCAATTATGGTTTTGACAATTTTGCACCCCTTACCATCGCAGACAATGATTTTAACCGTCTTTCCGGTGGTACAGTCATTGCACCAAACGGTGCCACAGAAGATAATCTGACCACAGAAGATACTTCTTCTGACGGACAGATCACACGCCAGTATTACTTTGGAGGAACTCCTGTAGGAACTGCTATTCTGGAAGACGCAGAGCAGCAGACAAATGATGCCGCAGTAACCGGTCAGAAGAATATGGAGGCAGCACAGGCATATTCTGCTTCCCATACAACTGCTCCTTATTATATCATCGGGGCGATCGGGGCAGCATTCCTGCTGTTTTTCCTGTTCCTGATGATCAAAGTGATCAAATCCTGAAGCCTGCTTCTGAATACCAGACAGTAACCATTTCTTTGATAGATAAAATAGATAAATTTAAGGGACTTCCGCAAAAGCTTTTCATGCGGCAGTCCCTTTATTTCTTTTAAGGCAAGATTAAAAATGCCCAGCAGGCAAATGGCGAAATCACCAGCAGTACAGTCAGTACTCTGTATATCAGACTCCGCACCTTTTCATTTTTCACTGTTTTTGTCAGAATATTATTCCAGCCCAGCGTAACAAAGTACATCAGAGGATATAATGCAGGCATAAGATATCTTCCCTGTGGCTGATTATCACTGTAATAAACATAATACAGAAACAGAAATACCGGAATCATAATCAGAAATACCATCATCAAATGGAAAATACCTTCTTTATTCCACTCTCGGGATATCACCTTTGTTTTAATCTTCCATCTGTCATTTCCAACTGCTTTCCGCTGTGCAACATACATTTTTTTTCTCAGATCAAATGTCTCTTTTACAAAAAATACACTGATGATCCCAACAGCAAAGAACAGCATATACAGTTTGCTGACCGTATATGGCATATAAATTTCCATCTGTCCAAAAGTACCGATGAAACTTACACACACTGTCAGAATCCAGTTATGATACCAGCCCGGATCCTGATAAAGGATAATATCTTTCCAGTTCCATCCCAGCTTTGCAGGCGTCGGATACAGTGAAGGTCTGTAATCCTTCTGAGCATATTTTTCCGCACATTCCGCACAGGATTTCCTTCCCAGGAAATCTCCGTTATACAAAACTGCGTTACGGATGAACCACCAGCCGCAGAGAACTAAAGTAACTGCTGCGATCACTGCTCCTCTGCTGAAAAGGAAACGAACTCTCTGTGAAAAAGCTTCTTCTCTGCAGAGTAATACCGTAAAACAGAAGAAGAAAAAACTGCAGAGTATCCAACCGTATGCATTATAATAAGACAATGCACATACGGCCATTCCCACTGCAAGGAGTATACAGTTTTTCCATGTCCAGTCTTCTCTCAGATAAGAGACCCATGCATACAAGATCATGGCTGCTGCCAGCAGTGCCAGTGAGTCTGTATTCACATAAGTTCCCATAAAGATTGCCTGCGGCATAAATCCTGCCAGTGCTGCAAACAGCCATCTAACTTCTCTGGAATATTTTTCTTTCGGAAACAGTTTGCCCGAAGCTTTTACAACAAAATACACTGCACCTGTGACAAACAGTACATCTGCCATACGTGCAATTTTGAACATGGAGTATCCCGGATCTGCAAAAAGCCGGGATATTCTCATAAATAATGCAGACACCATATAAGATACAACCGGATAATATGCATAGGAAATTCCCCACACTTTATTCCTGACAGCCGGATCATCTCCCCCCGGAAGAGCTCCATGGTGTTTATAAATGTAATCTGCAACATAATATCTCATCTGTTCATCTGGCCCTGAATTAAAAGGCTGTGTCATCGCCCAGGTTGTCAGCAGGATAAACGCTAGAAATACAAAAATGAAAATTTCTGTTTTTTCATTGATCTCTTTCTTTTTCTTTAACATATCTTCTTTCACATTCATTTTATAGCAATTTCATCTTCAGATTCTTTTCAGAGAAAAGTCCTGGCTCTTCAGAGTGAGATTGGGGTTATAATAAGGATCTCCGTTCTTCAGGATCTCCGGCCATTTTTTCTCAAAGGTGGCAATTTCTTTGTTAAATCGTGCCACTTTTTCCGGAGTATCCTCAAGACCTCTGGATTTGGATTCATAATGGTATAATTCCGCATATGGATTATACACGATCAGATATCCCGCCTTTCTCAGCTTCATGCAGAAATCAATATCATTAAATGCAACAGCCAGTTCCTCTGAAAGTCCTCCCACTGCATCAAATGCAGATTTCTTCACCATCATGCAGGCAGCTGTAACCGCACTGTAATCCTGTGCACAGATAATTCTGTGACAATATCCGGTGGTACCTCTCTTCTGCTGGACAAAACAGTGTCCTGCAATTCCGCCAAAACCGATCACAACACCTGCATGCTAGTATTCCGGCCGAAGTGGCCGCCTTGAAGAAAGTCAGTGAGGAGGATAATCCGGTGGTGGTGATTATGGAGTAGGAAAGGGTTGCCGATCGCTTTTGAATTCCATGCTTGTGAGGTAAAAGTTTCATGGGCATGGAATTTTTATTGTATATTTACCCGATAAAAAATGACAGCTAATGGAACGTTTTAAAGTCGGAATTATAGGAGCCGGGCATATCGCCCGTAAAATGGCGCATACGTTGCGCGATATGGAAGGAGTCGAATCGTATGCAGTCGCCTCCCGTAACTTGGAAAATGCCGAAGGGTTTGCCCGTGAATGGGGTTTTACACGGGCTTACGGGTCCTATGAGGAATTGGCGGGTGATCCCGAAGTGCAGCTGATTTATATCGCCACCCCGCATTCCCACCATTTTGAGCAGGCGCAGATGTGTCTCGAAAAGGGGAAGCCGGTCTTATGTGAAAAAGCATTCACTGCCAATGCCGGGCAGGCGGAAGCGTTGATACGTTTGTCAAAAGAGAAACAGGTTTTCCTGACCGAGGCGATTTGGACACGTTATATGCCTTTCTCCGAGACGCTCCGCGAATTGGTCGACGGAGGGACGATCGGACGCGTGATGATGCTGACTGCCAATATCGGCTATCCGATTGCCG
>ERZ507033.796-NODE-796-length-12974-cov-3.903630_pt1 | contig 12974 bp, 9 predicted proteins | sample MGYA00512874_ERZ507033 | MGnify/ENA metagenome assembly ERZ507033
GCAATCTGGAATGAATTTTGGCTACGTTACTGTGAACGGAGTGAACAGTAACGATCTCATGTATATTTTCTCTCAAACTGCACATCCTATCTCCGAAACTTATTCAATGTAACTGTTCAGTACTCTTGCACTACAGCAGTATTGAATAGTTATCTCAGATTTTTTCAGGAGGGTAACTCTATGACAATTCTTAAATGTTCAGCAATGACCTGTGTTTACAACAAAGAACAGCTCTGTTCAAAGGGTGATATTGACGTGACAGGCGAAAATGCTACTTCTGCAAATGAGACAAGCTGCGGCAGTTTCCGAGAGAGAACTGGCAGTTCCATGAAAGACAGCTATACAGATGACTGTGGCTGCGACAAAATCCAGATCGACTGCAAAGCCCATAACTGTACCTATAATGATAACTGCAAATGTACAGCATCCTCCATTCAGGTAGACGGCTCTAATGCACATGCATCTTCCGATACAAGATGTGACACCTTCCAGTGCCATTGTGGCGCATAATATCAACACCATGGCAACAGGATTTTCACCCGTATATCAGGGATAATGAACTTCCCTAATCTGGTCAAAAAAAGAGACATGTCCATCTATATGGAATATGTCTCTTTTGTCTGTCTGTAAAGTATTTCACTGCAAAACAGATAATCCTATCTGTTTCTTAAGAAATCCGGAATCTGGATATCCTTCTTCTGAACAGTGCTTGACGGAGTCTTAGATGCTCCAAATGGTGTGGCATTCATAGTTGGAAGGCTGAAGCTAGGCATGTTCATGCCGCTTCCTGCTGCAGTTCCGGCTGTTGCTGTACCTGTCGTTGCTGTGGAAGAAGGTCTTCTTGCACCAAAGGAAGAAGCTGTGCTTCTTTTTCCGAAAGGGGTCTGCTGAAGGTTATCATCATTCAGACCTGTTGCAATCACTGTGATTCTGCAGTAGTCAGCAACTGTATCATCATACATGGCACCAAAGATGATGTTTGCTTCCTCACCTGTAAGCTCCTGTACATAGCTTGCAGCATCATTGGCATCCATAAGAGAAATATCTCCGGAAATATTAATGATAACATGTGTAGCACCTTTGATGGTTGTCTCAAGAAGTGGAGAAGATACGGCCTGCTGTACAGCTTCCATAGCTTTGTCGTCTCCTCTTGCTTCACCGATACCGATATGGGCAATTCCCTTGTCTGTCATTACAGTCTGAACGTCTGCAAAGTCAAGGTTAATCAGAGCCGGCAGATTGATCAGGTCTGTAATGCCCTGTACTGCCTGCTGCAGAACTTCATCAGCCTTCTTCAGAGCTTCCGGCATGGTTGTTCTGCGATCTACAACTTCCAGTAATTTATCATTCGGGATAACGATTAATGTATCCACTGCTTTCTTCAGATTCTCAATGCCTGCAAGTGCATTATTCATACGAGTTCTTGCTTCAAAACGGAAAGGTTTTGTAACAACGCCAACTGTAAGGATACCCATTTCTTTCGCTGCTGCTGCGATAACAGGTGCAGCTCCGGTTCCGGTTCCGCCTCCCATACCACAGGTAACGAATACCATATCCGCACCTTCCATTAACTGTTTTACTTCTTCAATGCTCTCCTCTGCTGCTTTCTGTCCAACCTCAGGCTGGGCTCCTGCACCAAGACCTTTGGTAATCTTCTCGCCAATCTGAAGTACAGTTGGAGCTTTGCACAGAGTTAAAGCCTGCTTATCAGTATTAACACCTACAAACTCTACTCCGCCGATGGCCTCTTCCACCATTCTGTTTACTGCATTATTTCCGGCTCCACCTACACCGATCACTATGATCTTGGCAGATGATTCAGCCTCGTTTGACATAATCTCTAACAACGTACTTCCTCCTTTATTTATACCTGATATCCTTTTCAGTGATTTATATCAAAGTTACATATAGATATATCATATATTTTTTTTGAGAATTAATCAACCATTAATTTTGTTTTTTTATACTTTTTTCACTCTTTTTCGGCAATTCCGGTAAATATGTTGTATCAGTGTACGGAGCCTTCTCTGATCTCAAAGTTTCCATATACTATCAATATCCCTCAGAATCATCCCCCTGATAATCACTGTTATCTTCTGTATAATCACCATATCCATCTGAATCATCTGAGTTTCCGTCGTCATATGATGAATCACTTTCTCCATCTTCTGAAGTTTCAGAACTCTGGTCATCTGCGGAACTTTCATCTCCTGAACCATCTCCCGACTCATCAGATGCCGCATCCAGAGATTCCTGTGTAGGCTTCGGTCCCACATAATTACCGGATTCGTCATACTCACCTGCTCCGGTATAATCCCCTTCCTCATCATAACCGCCATTCCAGTTCTCAATTGCTTCCTCAAGAGCAGTCTTCGGTTTTGCACCTACATAATTACCATCCTCGTCATACTCGCCGTCTCCGGTATAATTGCCATCTTCATCATAACCGCCATTCCAGTTCTCAGCAGTAACTTCTTCCTGTTCCAGTTCTTCTTCAAAGGTATTGGACTCCGTAGCCACACTCTCCATATGAAGAATACCTTTTTTTCCCTGGATTTTGGGCAGAATCGCTATCACTCGGTTCATCTTCTCTTCCAGATCAGCATCTTTTCCAAGCTGAACAGTTATATCCCCATAGATGAGGCTGATAGAATAGCTGCTGTCAAACTGGATATGATCGGGGATCATATCATTTTTCTGAAAGATTGTAGACAATGCTACAGCTGTATTCAGTACAGTATCTCCTTTAATATCCAGTTTCTCGTCCATCACGATGCTGTTCACCTGAATTCCGTCAAAATACGGAACCGTCTCATCTCTGTTCTGAGAACCCTCCACAAAAATGCCATTTCTGTCAAAATAAATGTAACTGTCAAGATATCGGATGCATCCGACTGTTTTTTTCTCTTTTACGCTGATACAGATGGTATTTCGGTTCAGCTGGGTAACTTTAAATGCATCTACATATGCAATGTCCTCTGTATTTGTAGTGCTGTAGAGCAGTGGTGCAAGGACCGAATTGGAAGCCATCGGTCCCCGAAGCACCATATTCTTTACTTCTTCGTCTGTATAATGGGAAGTTCCCCTCACCTCAACAGTATCTACTTTATAATAGGAAAAAAATACTATCACAGCGACCATAACTCCGGCGCCTATCATACCTGCCAGCATCTTCTTCGTCCTTTTACTCATAGGAGGTCTTTTCCCATAATTACTTTCTCTCATAAATCCTCAAATCCTCTGTCCCCGGCTGCCATATTCTGCAGCCCAAAGTCCGTAAATCTTCACAGATATGCTCATAGCCCCTGCTGATAAACCCGGCTCCTGTAACACAGGTTTCTCCCTCTGCCATAAGTGCGGCAATGAGCAGGGCTGCACCACCTCTGAGATCTCCTGCCTGTACCTGTGTTCCCTTAAGAGTTTTTCCCCCTCTTATGATTGCCTGGTTTCCGCTTACGGAAATATCTGCGCCCATTTTTTTCATCTGAAAAGCACTGCCAAATCTCTGGTCAAAAATATTTTCCCGTATGGTACTCTGTCCCTGCGCACCTGTCAGCACCGCCATCAACGGAGCCTGCAGATCTGTGGGAAAACCCGGATAAATTTCTGTTTCTACTAAAACAGCCGGTCTGACAGCATTCTTTCCATTGACCTCTAGTGTACCACCATTTACTTGATATTGTCCACCTATTTTCCGATATACTTCCATAAACGACTGCAACTCCTCCACAGGTACATCATGAAGAATAATCTTACTTCTTGCTGCCGCAGCCGCACACAGATAGGTACCTGCAACAATACGATCCGGAGGAATACGGTAGTCTCCGCCTTTCAGTTCATCCACTCCTCTGATCGTAATTTCACCGGTTTCTTCTCCTTCTATCAGTGCTCCCATTGTTTTCAGATATCTGCAGAGCCAGAAAACCTCCGGTTCTTTCGCACAATTATAAAGATGTGTTACACCTTTTGCAAGAACTGCTGCCAGTATTGCCTGTTGAGCAGCTCCCACACTCGATTTCGGAAACACAATATCCTGCCCTTCAAATCTGACACATTCTCCATCCAGGCCTGATGCATTTTCCCGGACATCCGCGCCAAGTGCTCTCAGTGCCATAAGATGGAAATCTATTGGTCTTTTCCCGATCGTACATCCGCCCGGATACCCTATCCTGCATTTTCTGTTTCTTGCAAGCACCGCACCTGCCAGAATGATCGAAGAACGCATTCTGCCTGTATAGACTGCAGGAATTTCTGTTCCGTCTGCGCAGGAACAATCCAGATAAAGATCGTGATCGTCCCACCAGGTCACTGCACCAAGACTTTTCAAAATCTCTTCCATACAGAAAACATCTGAAATTCTGGGACATCCCCTCAGAATGCTTAGTCCTCTGTGCATCAGAGATGCGGCTATCATTGGAAGTGCTGCATTTTTAGATCCCTGTATAAAAATCTCCCCGCTGAGAGATGCTTTACCTGTCACATGGATTTCATCCAACCTTTTGCTCCCAAAGAGTCTCTTACTTTACAGTTTATGGCTTTTTCTATTATATGTTACGCCATTCTGAAACCTGTAATTCAATTTATCCTGTCACATTTCCCAACATTCATCGCAAGTCCCATTTCCCCAAGAAGAAACACTGCCGAAGTTCCTCCATAGCTGATAAAAGGCAGCGTAATGCCTGTATTGGGGATTGTATTGGTCACCACTGCAATATTCAAAATAACCTGAAGAGCCAGATGCCCCATAATCCCGCAACAGATAAGAGCTCCGGCCAGATCTTTTGCATGCATGGCAGCCACACCCAGCCGCCACAAAAGCATTGCAAACAGAAAAATCAGAAAGATAGCTCCGGCTGCTCCCATTTCCTCACATATAATCGAAAAAATCATATCATTCTGCGCTTCCGGAACAAATCCAAGTTTCTGCAGACTGTTTCCAAATCCTCTGCCGAATATTCCGCCGCTACCGATGGCATACAGTCCCTGGATCGTCTGAAATCCTTTTTCATATTTCTCCGGATTTCTCCAGATTGCAAGACGTTCCAGACGATAACTCTCTGCAGCAAGAAAAACAGCTATGAAACCTGCACCTGCGCTGCCAAGCCCGATAAATTCCAGATATCCCGGATTGGATACAAAAATCAGAATTCCACCGATACCCAGAATAATGATCGCTGTACTCAGATTATTTGAACCTACAAGACCAATGATCGGCAGCAGGGTCAGTATTGTCCTGCACATAAATCCAAAGCCCCTGGTTGCTTTTTTTGTACGCTCGATCTGCCATGCAAGAAAAAGGATCACAGCAACTTTCGCAAACTCTGAAGGCTGAAAAGATAAAGGTCCAAGATTCAGCCATCTTTTTGAGCCGTTGATCTCCTGACCTACAAAAAGTACTGCGCCGGACAAAAACATTGAAATCAGATATGCCACTGGTCCCAGCCTCAGAAAAAAATGATAATCAATGGAAGAAACCATATACATCACTCCCATACCCAATGCTGTGGCAAATAACTGTTTCTTAAAATAACAGGCAGAGTCGCCGAAACGTACTCTGCCATTATATTCACTGGAGCTGAATAATACTGCCAGGCCAAAAATCACAAGCAGTACTATCAGTACCAGCATCGTCATATCTGTTTTTGATAAATCTGTCGCTCTTTATCGCGCCATCTGTTTCTCCGCAAAATTATCTATAGCCGGTCACTGCAGCTTCATCTTTCTCTGCCGGACAGCTATAATTCTTACTTATAGATATTCTACAGATTTCTTACATATTCCTTGAACATATCTCCACGCTGTTCATAGTTATCAAACTGTCCCCAGCTTGCACATGCGGGAGAAAGCAAAACAGCATCTCCAGGCTGTGCTTTCTCCTCACATACCTTTACTGCCTCTTTCAGATTTTCGCAGAGGATGATGTCATGGAAACCATGTTTCTCAGCAGCTTCTTTGATTTTCTCCTTTGTCTGACCGATCAGCACCAGATAACGTACCTTTCCGTCAAATGCCTCAATCCATTCATCATAACCGGACTGTTTATCATAACCGCCGCCGATCAGAAGTGTCGGACGGTTCATTGCCTGGATTCCTTTAATTGCCGCATCCGGGTTAGTTCCTTTGGAATCATTATAATATACAACGCCTTTTTTCTCTGTCACATATTCGATTCTGTGTGCAACAGCTGTAAATTCACAGATGCTCTTACGGATGCTTTCCAAGGATACTCCATCGTAGTAAGCCATTGCAACTGCGGCCATAACGTTCTCAAAATTGTGTTTTCCAAGAAGCTTCAGATCTTCTGTCTTAACTACTTCGATTTCTTTTTCTCCGTCCTTCAGGATGATTTTATTTCCATCCAGATAAATTCCCTCATCCAGTTTACGTCCGCTGGAGAAATATACCACTCGTGGAGTCAGATGTTTTCCAAACTCACGCAGAACCTCATCTTCATAATTCAGCACGCATACATCTTCTGTACCCTGATTCTCAGTGATCAGTTCTTTCACACGTATATACTCTTCCATTGTATGATGACGGTTCAGATGGTCCTCTGTAATATTCAGGATTGCAGATACCTTTGGTGCAAACTCATCAATCGTTTCCAGCTGAAAACTGCTGATTTCTGCAACAGTTATAGAATTTGGCTTCATCTCCAGTGCTTTGGAAGTATATGGGGTTCCGATATTGCCGACTACAAAAACAGACTCACGTGCATCCTGCATAATTTTTCCAAGAAGTGCTGTTGTAGTAGTTTTTCCGTTTGTTCCTGTGATGGCAAGCACTTCACCGTCACCTACTCTGTATGCCAGTTCCACCTCTCCCCATACCGGAAGCCCCTGCTCATAAAAACTCTTTACAAGTGGAAGATCTGTCGGCACTCCGGGGCTTAAAACTACCAGATCAAGACTGTCCTGTACTTCTTTCGGAAGTTCTCCTGCATATACAGTGACCGGATATGTCCCATCTGTTTTATGTACAACTGCGTCTTTATCTGTTTCGGCATTTCCGTCATAGATAACCGGAAATGCTCCTACCTTTGCCAGAAGGTCAGATGCTCCGATTCCGCTTTTTCCGGAACCGAATACAAGTACCTTTTTTCCCTGTAATTCCATAATAATTTTCCTCCCTTTTATCAGCATAACGCTGAAATCTGCTTAGCCAAAATCTTACAGTGCCAGCAGTGCGACCATACACATAACCGCTGTAATAACTGAGAATACCGCAACTACACGTGTTTCAGACCATCCGCATAACTCAAAATGATGATGGATCGGTGCCATCTTAAAGATACGCTTTCCATGTGTTGCCTTGAAATAAGTTACCTGAATGATAACGGAAAGTACTTCTATCAGATAGATCAGACCCACGATCAGGATAAATAACGGCATCTGCATCACATAAGCCGTACCTGCAACAAAACCGCCCAATGCCAGAGAACCTGTGTCTCCCATAAACACTTTTGCCGGATATACATTAAACAGCAGAAATCCCATCAGTCCTCCCACAACTGCACCTGTAATCGGCTCGATCCCCGATTTCATTCCAATAGAAACTACTGTAAAAAATACTGCAACGATCAGAGTCACACTGGAAGCAAGACCATCCAGACCATCCGTAAAGTTAACTCCATTCACAGTACCGATCACAGCAAAGAAAAGGACCGGAACTGCCAGCCATCCAAGATTCAGGAAATGTCCGCTCCAGAATGGGATTCTCATAGTCAGTGAGATATCTGTATACTTAACAATATAAAATACAAAAATCGCAGTCAGAACTACCTGAAGTAAAAATTTCTGCCATGGCAGCAGTCCGTCTGAGCGTTTCAGCACAACCTTCAGATAATCATCCAGAAATCCGATAATTCCAAATCCAAGAGTCAGGAACAGTACCGGAATGATCTTCGGATAATCCCCTACATAAAATAATGCAGTTATCGCTGTGGCGATCAGAAAGATCACTCCACCCATTGTAGGTGTTCCTGCTTTCTTTAAATGGGACTGTACACCCTCTGTTCTTTCTGTCTGGCCCATCTTCAGTCTCCGAAGAAAAGGAATGATGACCGGTCCTAATACAACGCTGATTGCAAAAGAAATCAGCACAGGGATTACAACTTGAAATTCCATCTTACACCTCGTTCATTCTTTCGTTTTTTCCTGAAAGTTTTTTACTTTCAGATTTCTTTTAGTATAAGGCTTTTTTGCTTATTTATCAACCCTGCCTGCGGAATTTCCCTAATTGCCTTCTGCAGAAAAATCAGAAACATCACTTTTTTCAATTCCAAGATATGGCAGGATATTCTCAAAAATACCACGTATCACAGGTGCAGCTACTGTCCCTCCATAATAGATTCCTTTCGGATCATGAATAATACACAGTCCCAGTATCTGCGGATCTTCTGCAGGTGCAAATCCCAAAAAAGAGGAAATATAACGATTTGCACTTCTTGGCAGTGTCTGAGAAGTGGCAGTTTTCCCACCGATGGCATATCCTTCAATTTTTGCATTTTTTCCGGAACCCTGAGATACTACTGTTTCCAGGATTTCTCTTATTTCCTTCGAAGTCTCTTCAGAGACAATTCCTTCCTTTACCGGAAAAATCAGTTTCTCACCCTCTGTTCTGTCAGGATTTAACACTGCGACTCCAAAATGCGGTGTCACCCGTCTGCCTCCGTTTATAAGTGAACTTACTGTTGCAGCCAGCTGAACAGGCGTAATCTGAAAAGACTGTCCAAAAGAAACCGTTGCCAGTTCCACTTCTCCCATATTTTTCTTCTGATGCATAATAGTTCCTGCCTCTCCCGGAAGATCTGTCCCGGTTTTATCCAGAAGTCCAAACTGTCTGAAATACTTATAATAACGTTCTACCCCAAGGCGAAGCCCCACCTCTATAAACACAGGGTTACAGGAATTCTGTGCACCTTCCACAAAATTCTGGGATCCATGTCCTGTTCTTTTTGCACAGTGGATTCTGCGATCCTCCACCACTTTATATCCGGGACAATAAAAACGGTCCCCAGGTGAAACAACACCAGCCTCCAGTCCGGCTGCCATGGTGATGATTTTAAATGTGGAGCCCGGTTCATAAGTATCATTCAGGCAGGGATTTCTCCACATCTGATTCAGTAATTCCTGCTTTCTTTCTGTATTTGTTTTTCCTGATGCAATCTGCACTGCCAGTTCACTTTGTTCATTGTGATCTTCCGACGGTATTGTTATCCCGGATTCATTTAACTGCATATTCAGATCATCTGTCAGGATAAAAGGATCATTCAGGTCAAATTCCGGCACATTGACACATGCATATATTTCGCCGTTCTGTGGATTCATCAGCAGAATAGATACACGTTCTGCCTGCTTTTCCTCCATTACTTTCAAAGCTGACTGCTGCGCAAATTCCTGAATATTTACATCAAGGCTGATTATCAGGCTTTTCCCCTCTATCGGTTTTTCCCTTGTCTCACCCAATTTATCAATTTCCACACCCCTGGCATCTGTTGTTGTCAGTATTTTACCCGGCTGTCCCCTCAGGATTTCTTCATATTTCACTTCCAGACCGATAATTCCCTGATTATCACCTCCCGTAAAGCCAATGACTTTTGAAGCCAGACTTCCACATGGATAGTAACGCTTATAATCCTCATCAACTTTCACCCCTGCCAGACTGCACTCTCTTATCTCATCACCTGTACTTTTTTCCACATTTGTCTTTACTATTTCTATGGAAGAGATTTTCTCCACTCTTTTTCTCACTTCTGCCTCATCTATTTTCAGTTTTTCAGACAGCAGGGCGATTACTTTTTCAGGTTCTTTAATCTGACTGTGGATCACAGAGATTGTACATACCGTCCTGTTTGATGCCAGAACTTTTCCCCTTGCATCCAAAATCTCCCCTCTGGCCGCTTTGATCTCTCTCTCTCTTTCGTGAAGTTCTTTTGCTTTCTTATAATAATAGTCCGATCTGAAACACATAAGATATACCAGTCTTCCGATAAGGCCTGTCATCATTAAAATACAGCAGAGTAATACCACCCATATTTTTCTCTTGTGAAACGTCATATTTTTTTTCATAAAAAAAAGCTCCGCAGAGATTGTCATAACAATATATGACCATTCTCTGCGGAGCTATAACTATACGTTTTTATTCCAGACCTGCTTCTTCATTGGTAATACCGTCTGTCTCTTCGTCATTATCCTCAGTCGTCTCAGCTTCATCATCCTCCAGAGGTGCAGGTGCATCAGGATTGGATACTGCATCTCCTGAAGAATCTGCATCCGTACTTCCCGAAGCACTGACAAGATTTGTAGACATCTTATAATTGCCTTCCTCATCCAATATGTGATCTCCATTGGCATCCAGCAGATATCCGTTTTCATCAATCCGGTTTCCATCCCAGTCTATCAGATTGCCATCTGCATCCACCAGATTACCGTCACTGTCAAGTTCACTGTCCGATATGGAAGTACTCTTTAAATGTCCCTTAAACCCTTCCCACAATTCTGTCTCCGGCACTGTTCCATCTTCAGATTCATCCGGCACTACATTCAGATACGGAAGAAGCTCCGAAAGGATTCCCTGTGCAATATACTGCGGATAAGTACTGTTTGCCTGATCCTCTACATTCGGTTCATCTACAACTACATAAATTACCACAGCCGGGTCATCTACAGGAGCAAATCCAATAAAAGAAACCAGATATTTTCCGTTTCCTCGCGGGTATTTCTCCGCTGTACCTGTTTTACCTCCTGAACTGTAACCCTGCACTTTGGAATGACGGCTGGTACCCTGCTGTACACTCAACGCCATATAGCTTCTGATATCACTGGAAATCCTGGAGGAAATCGTCTGCTTCAGAAGTATCGGCGAGATTGTTTTTACAGTTCCGCCATTACTGTCAAGAACCTTTGTCACAAGATGCGGCTGATAATAATATCCGCCATTGATAACGGAACTCATCGCATTGATTTCCTGGATCATGGTACAGGTAAAACCCTGTCCAAAAGCAGAACATGCAAGTTCTGTTTCCCCCATACTGTCCTTAGTATGGATAATACCTGCGCCTTCATTCGGCAGGTCAATCCCTGTCCTTGTTCCGAAATTAAACAGACTCTGTGCTTTGATAAACTGAGTAGCTCCCATCTTGGCACCAATCTGCATCATTGCATCATTACAGGAGTTTGCAATTACCTCTCCCAGTGTCTCTGTGCCATGTGCGCTCGGATAAACCGCACACTTGATCATAGTATCTCCAAAAGTCTGCGATCCATCGCATACAAATGTATCTGTTTCCTGTATCGCACCCTTTTCCAATGCAGAAGCCATGACGATCGGCTTTACAACAGATCCCGGCTCATAGGCATCTGTGACGCAGAAATTACTCCACATACCATTCAGAGCCTCCACTGTTTCCACATCATTCATCGCTTTGATTTCATCTTCTGTATATACAGTGGAAAGATCTCTCGGATTATTCAGATCATAACGGTCACCACCATCCATGGCAATAATCTCACCGGTGGACGGATTTTCAACAATGACACCTATATTCTTGGCCCCCATTGCCTCTTTAAATCCATTAACATATTTCTCAACAATCTGCTGTGCACCGATGTCAATGCTGGTCTGAATGCTTTTTCCATTCACCGCAGCAATAATGGTCTGCTCCACATCTGAATCATCATTGATATACCCATACTGTCTTCCGTCTACGCCTGTCAATGTGCTGTTATAGTACCCTTCCAGTCCGATATCTGCCACATCTCTGTCCAGTGCAAAACCAATTGTATCGCATGCTGTTTCATTAAACGGGTAACTTCTCAGATAATCCTCTTCAAACCAGACGCCTTTGATATTTGCCCGTTCCTTTGCCTGCGCTTTAGTAAGACCGGAATCTTCATCCTCTGCCTTATATTTTTCAAATTCTTTCTTTTTGTCCATAGATAGCTGTTTTGTCAGTACCTGATACTGACTCTGGCTGGTTCTTGAATCGGCCAAAAGAGAACGCACTGTTTCTTCATCAATCCCCAGCACCTCATTTAAGGCACGTATTGTTGGCTCTACATAGTCCTCATCTGAATTTACAGTTTTACAGTCCAGGATCACATTATAAACTTTATTGCTGGTAGCCAGTATATTTCCGTTCTTGTCATAAATATCGCCTCTCTTTGCCGGCAGTACCTGGCTCTCATATTTCTGCTGTGCCTGGCTTAACACCTGTTTTTTGTATTTGCTTCCACTGGTAGCATTAATATAAGTAATTCTCAGCACTAATATTACCAGAAGCAGTAACACAATTCCAAACAATATCAGCAGCTTTTCTTTCATGTTTTGATTTATTTTTCTCTGTGGTCTTCTTCGACTCTTTCTTCCCGTATTGCTCAATTAATCACCTACTTTGAATCTGGTATATCCTGATACTGTCTTACATAGCTGTTACCCGATGTAGAATAGGTTACTGTCTGATCATCTGACGGATATTTCATCCCCAGTCTCCCCAATGCAGTCTGCTTGATCTTATTCAGATCCACATTTGATGTCACCTGGCTGTAATATGCATCATTGTCTTCTTTTAAATCTGCCAGTTCCTCCTCAAGAGATGCAACTGTACTCATCTTTGCGGTAATCTCTGATTTGTAACGAAGATATTTCACAGAGCAGAATAATATCGCCACACATACAACTGCCAGAAACGCTACAAATCCCCAGTTCATTGCAGTCGCCTTCTGCCTGTTCTTCTGTGCTTCTTTACTCAACTGATGTTTCTGCCTTGGTACCTGCGCAGGACTCGCCTGCACTCTTCGGTTTCGATTGGTCTGCTGCCTTCCCGGATTCTGTCTTCCCGGCTGCCTCTTTCTCTCCGGAACTTCTGCAAGACGTCTGACCGTATTTCCGTCAACATACATTCCTCTGTTTGTTCTGGCACTGGTTCTGCTTCTTCTTGCTGTTTCACTCCTGGTCGTTCTCGCCATTTCATG
>ERZ507033.797-NODE-797-length-12973-cov-4.518966_pt1 | contig 12973 bp, 12 predicted proteins | sample MGYA00512874_ERZ507033 | MGnify/ENA metagenome assembly ERZ507033
CCTTCGCACCGCGTGACAACAACTCACGTGCCAACCGCAGAATAATATCGTATGCATACTCATCCTCATGCAACTGACGCCCCTGATAGATACCGATGGCCCCAGGATCGGGACCTCCGTGACCACTCACCAAATAAAAACAAGCTCCGCTTAGTTCATTGGATGTAATCTGATAGGTAGCATATTCCTTTCCAAATAATGCCTCTTTGCCGGTACGAGGCTTTTTCTTCGCCAGAAGCGGTGATAGAACAAAAAATAAAAACGTGACAAATAGTACCGATCCTCTCATTATCTGTTATTTTTCTCCCAACATTTCATCTATCTTCTTGCACAAAGAAGAGAATTCTTCTTCATTGTACAAACGGGTCAGCATTACAATCTTGCCCGTTTTGTCAATCAATACATTACGGGTGATGCCCGCTTTACGGTCTGCATATCTGGCAAAAATATCAGCTCCCGGATCAAGAGCCAACGGATAGGTCACGCCGGTACGTTTGGCAAAAGCCACTACGGTTTCCAAAGGTTCGTCCCGATCCACTCCAAAGAGAGCAAACGCTTTATTATCCTTATGTTTCAACCAGATATCTTTTTCAATAAAAGGCATCTCTTTTCGGCAAACTCCACACCAACTGGCAGTGAACTGAAGCATCACCACCTTGCCACGCAAATCAGAGAGTTTCACTTTCTGTCCGTCTGTCAGTTCCATTTCAAAATCGGGAGCCATATCCCCTACCTTTACTATATAACCGGCATTATCAGGAGTAACCTGTTGTGCCTTCACCGGCTGGCTCAGCAAACATGCGCAAACCAGCAACATCAGACTCATAAACTTCTTCATCGTTCTTCTCTTATTTTTATATATTCGCTACAAAGATAGGCTATTCCATCATTTTTTCGTAATTTTGGCACCCAAAATAACTACCAACTTATCAAGAAGATGAATATTTTTTGGGATACAATCACTCATTACAATGCGGGTACCTGGATTTATCAAGTTATTATCACCCTTATCGGCATTATTTTAACCTGTTCTCTATTCAAAAGCCCCACAAAAAAAATAAAAGTAGCGATGAAGTTATATCTCATATTCTTGAATGTATGGATAGCTTCCGTGTATTACATGATTTATTGTGAACCAAGAAGTTACAACAATGCTTTGGCAGGATTTTGGGGAATCATGGCCATCTTCTGGATTTATGACCTGAAAGTAAACTACACCCCTTTTGACCGGACTCACAAACATACCGCACTAGCCGTCCTGCTTTGTATGTTGCCATTGGCCTATCCACTCTTCTCCATTATAAGGGGGATGAGCTTTCCCATGATGACCTCACCTGTAATGCCTTGTTCGGTAGCGGTTTTCACCATCGGACTGCTGCTGGCATTTTCCAAACGAGTCAATATCTTTCTCGTCATGTTTCTCTGCCACTGGGCACTGATCGGTTTCACCAAAACTTACTTTTTCCATATTCCTGAAGATTTTCTGCTGGCAAGTTCGGCTGTACCGGGCCTTTATCTGTTCTTTAAAGAATACACAGCTTCCCATCTGCATACTTCCACCCTTTTCCGTGCCCGTATGATTAATCTCGCCCTGATTATTGCCTGCGGTGCAATCGGAGTGCTGTTCATGATATCTATGGTGTGCGAACTGGCTCAAGAACAGGCTTTATCGAAATAAAAACACGTCTTAATGAGGTACTTTGCAAAATCTTTCGTATTTTTGCCAACAAATTGAGTTAATGTTTTAACAGGATGAACGTATTAGAACTAAGTGAACAGGAGATTATCAGACGAAACAGTCTGAATGAATTGCGCGCTATGGGCATCGAGCCATACCCCGCAGCTGAGTATGTAACCAATGCATTTTCTACAGATATAAAAGCTGAGTTCAAGGATGATGAGGAACCTCGCAAAGTATCGGTAGCCGGACGTATGATGAGCCGCCGTGTGATGGGTAAAGCTTCATTTATCGAATTACAGGATTCAAAAGGCCGTATCCAGGTGTATATCACCCGTGATGACATCTGCCCGGATGAAAACAAAGAAATGTACAACACTGTGTTCAAACGTCTGCTGGACCTTGGTGACTTTATCGGTATAGAAGGATTCGTATTCAGAACCCAAATGGGTGAAATCAGTATCCACGCTAAAAGACTGACCGTACTGTCCAAGTCTATCAAACCGCTTCCTATTGTAAAATACAAAGACGGAGTCGCTTACGACAAGTTTGAAGACCCTGAACTGCGTTATCGCCAACGTTATGTTGACCTTGCTGTGAATGAAGAGATAAAAGATATCTTCATCAAGCGCAGTAAAGTATATAGCTCTATGCGCGAATATTTCAACTCAAAAGGTTATATGGAAGTGGAAACCCCGATTCTGCAATCCATTGCCGGCGGAGCAGCCGCACGTCCATTCATAACTCACCACAACGCACTGGATATGCCGCTGTACATGCGTATTGCCAGTGAGTTGTACCTGAAAAGACTAATTGTAGGTGGTTTCGAAGGAGTGTATGAAATAGGTAAGAACTTCCGTAACGAAGGAATGGACCGCACGCACAATCCTGAATTTACCTGCATGGAAATATATGTTGCCTACAAGGACTATAACTGGATGATGGAATTTACAGAAAAAATGATTGAAAAAATCTGTCTGGATGTAAACGGCACCACTCAAGTAAAAGTAGGCGACAACATCATTGACTTCAAAGCCCCGTACAAACGTGTCACCATGCTGGACTCTATCAAGGAACACACCGGCTATGATCTGACAGGCATGAACGAAGAACAGATACGAGAAGTTTGCCAGAAACTCAATATGGAGATTGACGACACAATGGGCAAAGGCAAACTGATCGATGAAATCTTCGGAGAATTCTGCGAAGGTACTTACATCCAGCCGACTTTCATCACCGACTATCCGAAAGAAATGTCTCCGCTGACAAAGATACACCGCAGCAATCCGGATTTGACCGAGCGTTTCGAGCTGATGGTGAACGGCAAGGAACTGTGTAATGCATACTCCGAATTGAACGACCCGATTGACCAGTTGGAACGTTTCGAAGAACAAATGAGACTGAGCGAAAAAGGAGATGATGAAGCTATGATTATTGACAAAGACTTCGTCCGTGCGCTGGAATACGGTATGCCCCCCACTTCGGGTATGGGAATCGGTATGGACCGTCTGACGATGCTGATGACCGGACAGTCTACCATTCAGGAAGTATTGTTCTTCCCCCAGATGCGTCCCGAAAAGATTACTCCGAAAGACACTCCTGCCAAATTTATGGAACTGGGAATTTCAGAAGACTGGGTTCCTGTCATTCAGAAAGCAGGCTATAACCTGGTGAGCGATATGAAAGAAGTGAATCCGCAGAAGCTGCATATGGACATTTGCGGAATCAACAAAAAATATAAATTGGAACTAACCAATCCTACGGTGGACGAAGTTGCCGGATGGATTGCGAAAATTGAGAATTGAGAATTTAAAGATTGAGAATTATTCCAATTGTCAATTATCCATCATAAATAATAAGCATGAAATTGCCCGGTAAAATAGCGATAATGGGTGGTGGCAGCTGGGCCACGGCTATTGCAAAAATAGTCTTGGCTCAGGCTGAATCAATCAACTGGTATATGCGCCGCGACGACCGAATTGAAGAATTCAAACGTTTGGGACATAATCCGGCTTATCTGACAAGTGTGCGCTTTGAAATAAAGAACATCAACTTCTCTTCAGATATCAACAAGATAGTAAAGGAATCGGATACCCTGATATTCGTTACCCCCTCTCCCTATCTGAAAAGCCACCTGAAAAAGCTGAAAACCAAAATAAAGGACAAGTTCATTGTCACTGCTATCAAGGGTATCGTCCCTGACGAGAACCTGATTGTTTCCGATTATTTTCATCAGGTATACGGTGTTCCCGAAGAGAATATAGCCGTCATTGCAGGTCCGTGCCACGCAGAAGAAGTAGCCTTGGAGCGTCTTTCCTATCTGACTATCGGATGTAAAGACATTGACAAGGCGAAGATATTCGCCCGGCAGCTGGCCGGACATTACATAAAAACTTCTGTAAGCCCGGATGTGGCAGGTATAGAATACGCTTCGGTATTGAAGAATATTTATGCTATCGCCGCTGGAATTTGCAGCGGTCTGAAATATGGCGACAATTTTCAGGCTGTATTGATTTCAAATGCCATTCAAGAGATGAACCGCTTCCTGAATACCGTACATCCCGTAGAGCGTTCTATTGATGATTCCGCTTATCTGGGTGACTTGTTGGTTACCTCCTATTCCAATTTCAGCCGGAACCGCGTATTCGGAACCATGATTGGTAAAGGTTATTCCGTAAAAAGCGCACAGATAGAAATGGAAATGATTGCCGAAGGATACTACGGAACGAAATGTATCAAGGAGCTAAACAAGCACTTGCACGTGAACATGCCTATCGTAGATGCCGTTTATAATATTTTATATGAGCGCATCTCGCCCATGATTGAGATTAAATTATTAACTGATTCATTCAGATAAAATATCAGATACAATGAAGAATATTAGTTTAAACATCGACAAAGTAGCCGGTTTTGTTTCTAAGGAAACAATCGCTGCTTACGAACCTCAGGTGAAAGCCTGCATGGAAACATTGGAAAACGGTACAGGTAAAGGTAATGACTTCTTGGGTTGGTTGCATTTGCCATCGTCTATAACAGCCGAACATTTGGCTGACTTGAAAGCTACTGCCCAGGTTCTGCGCGACAACTGCGATGAGGACTATTTTACTCTGCTCCTGCGTCGCTTCATGATGCGCCTTGCGGAGCGCACGGCAAATAAATTTTCCTGCGATGCGCTCATAACAGGCGAGAGCATCGGTCAGGTGGCAAGCCAGACAATGAAAGCGCTCCTCGTCACGGACAGTGTGGTGAATATGCCCGTTTTCCGTCCCGTCATCGGCATGGATAAGGAAGATATAGTAAAAATTTCACGCAAAATAGATACCTTTGAGACCTCCATTCTCCCCTATGAGGATTGCTGTACCGTTTTCACGCCCGCTCATCCGCGCACCCAGCCCGAGATATACAAGGTCGAAAACGAAGAAGCGCGAGTTGACGTTGTCGCTCTCGAAGAAGAAGCCTTTGCTACGCTGGAGACAGTAATAATTAAATAATATATTCGCTTGTTTTTTGTGATATTTGCAACATATTTAATATTTTGACTCATTTCCGTTGACAAAGAGGCTTCAAGGTGATAAAATAATAAAAGAGTTGTCAGAAAAATGTGAGGGAGGCGATTTTTAATGGAAAACGAAAGTCTTTCATCAAAAACAAAAGTGATACTTTTCACCTCCTGCAAGGGCGGCGTCGGCAAATCTACCGTATGTGCCAATCTTGCCATGTCGGTGGCTCTCCTCGGAAAGCGCGTGCTCGTCATAGACTGCGATTTCGGAAACAGATGCATGGATATCCTGCTCGGTCTCTCCGATGAAGCGCTCTATGATATAGGCGATGTCATTTTCGGCAGAGTAACGCCCGAGCGTGCGGTCATCGCGGACAGAAGAAGCAAAAATCTGTTTTTCGTCCCCGCACCGTATTCGTTTGACAGCAGATTCACGGCATTTGCCTTCCGTCGCGCCGTCGCCGAGTACAGGGACAGCGGCAGATACGATTTCATATTCATAGATACCCCCGGTGGCGTCGGCGAGCCGCTTTTGCTCTCCGCCTCTGTCGCGGATACGGCGTATATCATCGTTTCGCCCTCCCGTGCCGCCATACGTGCCGCAGAGAGGACAGCTTCTTTTCTCTATACCAAGGGCGTTTCCCGCATGAGACTTATCGTAAATAAGCTTAGCGGCAGGAGCGTGAAGACAGCAAAGCGAGATGTGCTTGAAATGGTGGAGAGCGCATCCGTGCGGCTTATCGGCGCCGTGCCGTATGATCCCGAGATTATCTATGCGGGCAACGACGGCGCACTCACAGATGAGCTTTTCTCTCATAATATTACAAATGCCTTTGAAAATATTGCGAGAAGAACGCTCGGCGAGTCCGTTCCGCTTTTCTCTCATATACGCAAACTGAAGGAAATAAAATAACGACGCTTCGGTATGCCGTTTTCCGAAGCAACGAAAGGAAAAAAATATGGAAATAGCTATTATAGCACATGACGCAAAGAAAGAGCTTATGGTTCAGTTCTGCATAGCTTACTGCGGCGTTCTGGCAAAGCATCATATATGCGCTACAAAAGCAACTGGCAAGATGGTTTCCGATGCCACGGGACTCGAGATTGAGCAGCTTCTGCCCGGCAGGCAGGGCGGCATAGACCAGATAATGTCCAGAATAGCATATAATGAGATAGATATCCTCCTGTACTTCCGTGATAACAATACAACGGCAGATTTCAATGAGCTTCTCACGGACAGCGATCTTGTCCGCGAATGCGATATACACAATACTCCCGTAGCTACAAACATAGCCACCGCGGAGACGATTATATGTGCGCTTGAGCGCGGCGATCTCGACTGGCGTCAGTTTGTAAATCCGAAATCGGAATATAACCGCCAACGTCGCGAAGCGTCAATGCTTCCGAAATGGAAAAAACAGACGGAACGTAAATAAACAGAAAACAGGACTGCGATGCAGTCCTGTTTTCAGCTTATTAAATCACTATCTTCACATCATCCCCGACCTCAAGCTCGAGAACGTGCTTTCCTTTTCTCCTCGCGCGGCGGAGCATGCGAAATATCTTTCGCATATCACGCGCCGATACGCGCGTGGGTATACCTTTTTTCGCGTTGCTTTTATTTATTTTCCGCGTGATGAAATTCGCGCCGAGCGACCCGAGGAGAAACACATTCGGCAAAGCAAAGCCTATGGTTTTATTCTCATCTTTTATCTTGATTTTCATGGCTTACTCTACAAAAAATTCCATATGAACTTTGTCCTCGCCGCCGACATCCAGCTCCATGAGATTGCCCATGAGCCCTTTCTCTGCCATCTCAATAACCTGCGAAATGATTTTGTTCATATCGACATCCCTGAGCTTTCCTTTATCTCCGATATTAACTACAGAAGAAACCATATTCGCATCAAGTGCTGTTTTAACCACGCCCAGCGGCAGATTTATTCTGATTTTCACATTGTCTCCGTCGCTGTCGTCAACCGTGAGCAAAAGGCGCATAAACATATCGTCTGTCTTCTTGCGCTGCCCCTCGGGAACATATGAAACAGGCGCCGCCGCTTCACCCGAGAGAAGCGTATCCGTGCTCACTCCGAGAATCTTTGCCACATTCGGAATACTCATGATATCGGGACATGAAATATCGTTTTCCCATTTTGAAACAGCCTGCGGAGAAATACCGAGCTTCTCTGCCAGCTCCTCCTGTGTGAGTCCTGCCTTTTTTCTTAAGCTTGCTATTCTTTCACCAAGTGTTTGTGACATATCCGTATGTCTCCTTTCGTTTTGATGGCTCTATTTTACCACTGAAAAAGGCGTGTTTTAAGGGATTAACAGTTGTTTTTGCTCAACCATATGGCGTTTTTTCGCTCAACTGTCGGTTGTTTTTCTCTTTTTACCTTAAATATATCATAAAAATCGGCGAAAATCAAGTCTCCGCGCTTATTTCGCATGCTACCTGCAGTTGTCAAAGAAAGTGCACAACAATTGCTTGCAAAAAACGATGCAAGGTTGTATTATTAGAGCATACCAATATATTTTATGAGGTGTAATTATGCTGTTCAATGAAACCGTTTACAAGCTCAGAGCCAAGGTCGGCATTTCTCAGGAAAAGCTCGCCGAGGCACTCTCCGTTTCGCGTCAGGCTATACAGAAATGGGAATCCGGCGCTTCCATGCCAGATATTGAAAATCTTGTCGCCATAGCAAAGTTTTTCGATGTTTCCGTAGACTATCTCCTCAGCGGTATCGATTCGCGCGATACAGAGCTTCTCCGCATAACGCACAATACTCTTCCCACATATTCCAAGCAGCCGACATGGGAGGCTTATTTCAAGCAGCTCCCTATAGAATACCGTCAGTGCCTTGATGAAGGCAAGGACGTTTCCGTTTACGAAAAATTCTTCGATGCGGTAAACTCCATGCCCGACACTCCGGAAAAGGACGATGCGGCAAACATCATTTTCCGCATTGTGGAAAATGCTCCTCCCGTACGCAATTATAAGTATACAGAGCCTTCCGAGCTTGATAAGATTTTCGAGCTCGGCGATGGCTACAAATGTGAAGGCACAGCCCCCGACGGTGATGCTCTGCTCGATAAAATTCACGGCGGTTGGCTCGGCAGAATCTGCGGCTGTCTGCTCGGCAAGCCTGTAGAAGGCATTCACAAGGGTACGCTCGACTGCATCCTCAAGCGCACAGGCAACTATCCGCTTCACAGATATCTTAACCGCGAGGAAATGACAGAGGAGGTCTGCAACGGACTTTCATTCCCGATAAACAAGCGCGCATATCCGAAGGATTATCTCGCCATGCCCGTTGACGACGACACAAACTATATCGTTCTCGGCTACAGAATAATCAAGGATTACGGAAGAGAGTTCACCGCAGCAGATGTTGCATCGGCATGGCTCAAGCTTCAGTCCAAGGATGCATACTGCACGGCAGAACGCGTTGCTTTCCGCAACTTTGTAAACGGATATCTTCCGCCGGCATCAGCTCATTACAAGAATCCCTACCGCGAATGGATAGGCGCCCAGATACGCGGCGACTATTTCGGCTATATCAATCCCTGTAACCCGAAAACAGCCGCCGATATGGCATTCCGCGATGCAAGCATTTCACATGTGAAAAACGGTATCTACGGCGAAATGTGGGCTTCTGCTATGATAGCCTGCGCTTTCGGCTCGGATGATATCAAATCCGTTATCCGCGGCGGTCTTGCATATGTGCCGAAAACCTCCCGTCTCTATGAGGCTGTTAACAGAATCATCGACTATTATGACAGCGGCATGAGCTATGATGACTGCATGAACGATATCCGCACAAGATGGAACGAGGCAGACGGTCACGACTGGTGCCACACCATTTCCAATGCCGAGATAGTGGCAATGTCACTTCTCTTTGGTAAAAAGGACTACGGCAAGACAATATGCATGGCTGTTACTCCCGGCTTTGATACCGACTGTAACGCGGCAACCGCGGGCTCTGTTCTCGGCGTAATGCTCGGTGCCGCCGCACTTCCTGCGGAATGGACAGCGCAGGTCGGCGACACACTGCATACATCAATCTTCGGCGTAGGCACTGTCTCCATCTCGGAAATGGCAAAGAAAACGCTAAACCATCTCGCAAAAGAAGAGGAATAATTTTATTGACACAAAAAAGCAGGACTGCGGCGCAGTCCTGTTTTTGCGTTCATATGGTTTCCGGCAGGTATTTCTCATTTTATTGATATGTCATTTCAATCGGTACAGTACAGCGTATACCGTTTATAAAAAAACTAAGTTCATACTTGCCCTCCGGCGGTTGGGAGTCAAGTCTGAAAGTATATCTTTTGTGATTTTGCTCTCCCACTCCCTATAAAAGCATGCTCTCCGGAAGTGTCTGACTTTTGGAGAGCATATCAATGCAGTACGCCTATATTTATTATTTCGTGTAAAAGGTCTGCTTCGGTCCCGTATCGCGCATCAGAGTATCGGGCGAGCGAAACTTAAAAATATATAATATCGTGTCATACAGGTCGCCTGCACATCCGCCGATATGCATGGCGAAAAGCACCGAGCAATAAAACTTATCCCACGCGTTTGCAAAGAGAAATGAGGGAATGAGAAAGACGGGAATAAACACGAAAAAAGGTGCAAGGAGCGCTGTCATCGCCGCTTTTCTGTAGACATAGATATCCGGCACGCCGCAATACGCTACAGAAAGCGTAAAGCCGAAGGTGAGCTTTCTTCCGGTTGTCAGCTTGTATGCGATTCCGTGCGTCAGTTCGTGCAGTACGATATACAGAAGCATAGCCGCAATAAAAATGATGCTGTGCAAAAAGTCATAGTTTTCAAAGTAATTGTTCGGCTTGATGATAAGCCATGCAATGGCGATTATCGCCGCCGTTATCGCAAGGCAGGCGAGATTCATGATAAGCACGGTTCTGCCGTTTTTGGCATCGACCGTATATGCCTCCGAATATCCCTCGGGAAGCTCTGTTTCATAAGATTTTTTCATGATGTTTCTCCTTGAATAAATATAAGCAAATATGCAAAATGCCGCGATGCGGCATTTTGCGATATGTTGTCACGATATGTTATTTTACCTTTTCGCCGCTTTTTATCGCTCGCGACCAGCATTTATGGCACATGGCGACATAGCTGTCGTTTCCGCCTATGAAAACCTGACTGCCCGAGGTTATCACATGACCTTCGGAATCAATTCGCGCATTGACTATAGCCTTTGCGCCGCAGGAGCAGATGGTTTTTATTTCCGTTATCGAATCGGCAACCTCAAGAAGCCGCCTGCTTCCGGGAAAAAGATGCGTCATGAAGTCTGTGCGCAGTCCGAAGCAAAGCACGGGAATATCGCGGAAATTTACTATCTCGCGCAGCTCGTCTATCTGTTCCGGAGTGAAAAACTGGCATTCGTCCGTTATTATGACATCAATCCCGCTCATTTTATCGAGCAGGGCGATTATGCTCTCCTCATGAGAGATGATATCCGCTTTTGCCGAGAGACCTATACGTGAGGCAATAAGTCCCTCTCCGTCGCGTGTGTCGGTAGCGGGCTTTATCAGCCAGACGCGCATGCCGCGCTCTTCGTAATTGAATTTTGTTATCAGCGCATTCGCGGATTTCGATGAACCCATCGCGCCGTATTTGAAATATAGCTTAGCCATGATTATTTCCTTCCGAGATGAACGGTAATCCTGAGTGTCTCCCCTGCGACTGCGGGAATAATATTGTTTTCACAGCTTGCGGGCTTTCCGTTTATTTCCATAGCGAGGACATCGCTCCCCTCTCCGTTTCCGAGGAATGTTATCTCATAGCGGCAGGAGCGGAATACCTTTGTTATTTTGCTGTTCTTCCATGAGAGCGGCAGGCAGGGATCTATGCGCAGACCACTAAGCTCCGCGTGCAGACCGAAAACATACTCCGTGATGCTCTTGAGCATCCATGAGCTTGATGCTGTTCTCCAGCTCTGGCCGGGCGTGCCTGCACGGTAGCCCGTTTCCGGCGCGAAATAAGAATTGAACATCGCATAAGGCTCGCCGCATTTTACGGCATAATCCGTATCTGAGGGGAGCATCTTCTTTATGCCCTCCTCCACGCGGTCGGGACGGCGGAGGATGCTGTCCACGGCAAGCTTCCATGCGGAGGGATGCAGATAGATACCGCCGTTGTCCTGAACGCCGGGCATCTTTTCCGCCATGGAGCCGATATAGCTGTACTGATGAGAATATGCGGGATAAGCAAGGCGTATGCCGAGATCCGTCTCGAGTATCTCTTCCGCCTTATCCATAGCTTCCGTGGCTCGCTCGCCCATGCCGGCGAAAACAGACCAGAGCTGAGGAATGAGGAATATTCTGCCCTCCTCGCAGTCGGAAGCACCCATCTTTATATCGTCATCGGTGCGGGCGTAAATATAGTAGCCGCCCTTTTCGTCCCAGCCGTATTCGTTTATGCGGCGCTCCATGATTGCGGCGCGCTCGCGCGCAAGCTTGGCATCCGCGCTCTTGCCGAGCCAGTCGGCGATTTCCGCGAGCATTTTCGCGGCGCGTACCCATGCTATCGAGAGCCATACGGAAACGCCCTTTCCGCCCAGACCCGCATAGTTTACGCAGTCATTCCAGTCGCCGCCCCATATGCGGACAAGACCGTACAAGCCTTGGAAATTGTAGAGATAATCCACGGAGCGACGTATATGCTCGTAAACGGAGCCGCACGAGCCGTTATTGAACCTGACCTCTTCGAACAGAAGCTCGGGCTTGCCCAGCTCGCGGATTATCGTATGAACGGCAAAGGTCATCCATACGGTATTGTCGGCAAAATTTCTGTCGGCGATATTGCCGCCGATTATCGTTCTCGGCGCATAGCCGTTTTCATACTGATAGGAAAGCACGCGCTTCATGCGCTCCCATGCGAGCGTTGGATTTATCGCGGCGAGACATTCCGTGTCGCTGGTCATATCGCGATATCCGTTGTGACGCACGCGTGCCCAACGGCTGCCCATATCCGTGGCATAACGGAGCCAGCCGTTGTAGAGATAATTGAGATGCTCAACAGGCGTCTCTATCTCGACGTCATGCAGGCGGAGCGCATATTTCTTCTCCATAGCGGCAAATTCGCTCGCAACGGATTCGTCAGTGGGGCGTAAAAATTCATCTTCGGAGAGTGCCGCGCCGACTATATAATGGACCGTTCTGCTCTCGCCCGCACCGAGTGTCAGCGTATTTTCGAGAACATAGCAGAGCTTCTCGGAATTGCAGTCGCTTCCGGTACAACCGCTTCCCTTGCGCAGAGCGACGGGATGCTGCTCGTCGCCGTAAGGACCGATGAAAGCATTTCTTCTCGCATCAAAGCCGGTTGCCTCCTCGGAGGAAGCCATATAGCCCCAGACCGGACGGTTGCGCTTGCTGTAGAAAGGCATATAATACCTGCCGAAAACGGCGTTTTTCGCCTTATTGAAGCCGCCCCATGCGAGATTGTAGCCCTGCGGCTTGTAAGGATCATCCAGCTCGGTCTTTGCATAGGAAATAACCTTCAGGACGCGCGCTTTATCGGAATTATTTGTGAGCGTTATACTCCATATCTCGTATTTACCCTCGTTCGGCACGAAAATGCGGACAGCACTCTTTACATCATTATATAAAAGGGAGATGACACTGCTTCCGTTGCTGTGAGCGCAGGAAAAATCGGTGTAGCCGTAGCCTATCGGCAGACCGAAGGCACTCCATGATTGTCCGCCGTCGCAGATGAAAATATTTCTGTTTGAGAGGAGCGGTATCCTTCTGCCCATATCGTCCTGCGCGAAGCC